>WNGI01000578.1_pt1 | contig 34920 bp, 33 predicted proteins | sample 5400621 | NCBI WGS metagenome assembly WNGI01 (sample SAMN13153374, study PRJNA577476) | soil metagenome | isolation source: 20 cm soil or saprolite under Garry oak tree replicate 1 | place: USA:California | collected 2016-06-15
GATTTCCGAGCTTTTCTAAATGCGACGGTGCTTACGTTGACGGCTTCCGAACGTCGTGTGAGCATCAGGAGCGAAAGAAAGGAGGTGATGTGGAGTGGGCGATGCCAGTGGGAATCCAAAGACCCAGGCCGGCTCACTTCAGCCTTTCGGAATGCATCCAACTGAGGTGATCGCAAGCTAAAGCCTCGGGTCTTTGGTGACCCCGGCAACAAGGAGCGGCGGCAGCGATGCCGCCGCTCTTCGTTTCTTCACCCTAGTCTCCCGTCTCATGCCAGCCCGGAAGACCGAAGCGGCACCCACGCAAGACCGCCAAACGCTCCTCGCCGACAACCGAAAGGCGCGTTTCGACTACGACATCGAGCGACGCCTCGAGGCGGGCATCGCCTTGCGTGGCACCGAGATCAAATCGCTCCGTGCCGGTCATGCCAACCTCCGCGACGGATATGCGCGTGTCGAGCGCGGTGAGGTCTGGCTGCGGAACGTGCACATCGCCCCGTGGGCGAACTCCGCCTACACGAATCACGATCCGCTGCGGCCGCGAAAGCTCCTATTGCACAAGGACGAGATCGGGCAGCTCGTGGGCACGATCGCGCAGAAAGGCTACACGCTGGTCCCTCTGCGGATGTACACGAAAAACGGCCGCGCCAAGGTCGAGCTCGGCGTCGCCCGCGGCCGCAAACGCTACGACAAGCGGCAGGTCATCAAGGAGCGTGAGGCCGCACGCGAGATGGACAGCGCGATCCGGCGACGGGTGGGCCGCGGCTAATCGCGGCGCTGGAAGCTGCGCACCGCGATCGCGAGCATCACCAGACCGAACGCGATCACGATCGTGGCCTCCACCGGGATCGCCAGGGTGCGGTCGAACAGCGTGAGCGCGAACCGGTCGACCGGGATGCCCGACGAGCCGAGCAAGACGCGTCGGATCGGATCGATCCCGTACGACGCCGGGTCGAGCCTCGTGAGCACGGTCATCCATCCGGGAAGTCCGACGAGCGGGAACAGCGCCCCCGATAGGAAGAACATCGGCATCATCAGGAAGTTCATCACCATCTGGAACCCCTGCATCGAGCGCATTCCCGATGCGAGCGCGACACCCAGAGCCGAGAGCCCGAAGGCGAGAACGAACACGAGCACGACTAGTTCGAGCAGGACGAGCGGATCGAGATACACGCCGACGAAGGGCGCGAGCACTAGCAGGATCAGCCCCTGGATCATCGCCTGGGTGGCGCCCCCAAGCGTCTTGCCTATGGCGATCGCCGATCGGTCGATCGGCGCGACGAGCAGCTCACGCATAAAGCCGAACTCGCGGTCCCACACGATCGACATGGCGCCGAAGATCGCCGTGAACAGGACCGACATGCTGATCACGCCCGGATAGATGAACTGGATGTAGCTGATGCCGGCCGCACCGGCCGACGCACCAAAGCCACCACCGAGTGAGGACGCGAGGCCCGTGCCGAAGATGACCAGGTAAAGGAGCGGCTGCGCGAGCGAGGCGCCCACCCGCGCGCGATCGCGCCAGTAGCGCAGCACGTCACGCCACCACACGATGTAGATCGCACCCAGAAGACCGCCGCCTGAGCGACGCGCCGGGGACGCGATCGCGCTACTCCGCTGCGCGGCGGTCGTCATCTCCTGCCTCCGCGCCACATCCGGCCCATGTTTCGGAGCATGTCTTTGTCGCTCGCGCCCTCGGAACGGATCGCGTGGCCCGTGAGCTTGAGAAAGACGTCGTCGAGGCTCGGCCGGCTGAGCGCCACGGAGTCGATCCGCATCGGAAGCTCGCGCACCAGTCGGGGTAGGAACGACGCCCCGTCCGGCACTTCGATCCGTAGGGTGCCGTTCGCGGCGAGTGGCGCGATCCCGAACCGTTCGGCGATCTCCTTCGCCGCGGTGGGCACATCCGCGACGGTCAGCGTGATCACGTCACCGCCGATACGGGACTTGAGCTCCGCGGGCGTGCCGAGCGCGACGATCGTGCCGCGGTCGATGATCGCGATGCGGTCGCAGAACTCGGCCTCGTCCATGTAGTGGGTGGTCATGAAGAGTGTGACGCCCTCGCTGCGTCGCAGCTCCTGGAGGTAGTCCCAGATGTGCTTGCGGGTCTGCGGGTCGAGGCCCAGGGTGGGCTCGTCGAGGAAAAGCACTTGCGGGTGGTGAAGCACGCCGCGCGCGATCTCAAGGCGCCGCTTCATGCCCCCGGAGAAGGTCTTCACGAGCGAGTTCGCGCGATCGGCGAGCTCGACGACCTGCAGTAGCTCGTCGACCCTCTGCCGCCGCAGGGGTCCGGGGACCCCGTAGATGCGGCCGTGGAGCTCGAGGTTCTCGCGCGCCGTGAGCTGATCGTCGAGCGAGGGATCCTGGAACACAAGGCCGATCCGCGAGCGGACCGCGGCGGGATCGTGGGCGACGTCAATGCCGGCCACGCGGGCCTCGCCCGCCGTGGGTCGGAGAAGCGTGCAGAGGATGCTGATGGTCGTGGTCTTGCCGGCCCCGTTCGGACCGAGGAACCCGAAGACCTCGCCAGGCTCGACGACGAGGTCGATGCCGTGGACGGCCTCGAGGTCGCCGTACCTCTTTACGAGACCGCTGACCTCGATGACGCCCACCGCTAGTCCCCGAACGCCGGTACGGTCTCGGCCTCGGGCTGGGGCGCACGAGCGGTGCGGCCGCGGATCGGGACCTCCTGAAGGAATAGGGAGAGAACGACGGCCAGCCCGGCGACGCCGGCAGCTATCAGGAAGATGTCGTGCAGGGACGAGCCGAGCGCGCTCCGGATCGCGACGAGCACAGGCGGTGGGATCCGCTGCATGACGGCGGGATCGAAGATCGCCTGCGCGTTACCGTTGGCCGGAATCGCGCCCGCAAACTGCGGCGGGATCGAAGCGACGATCTTCTGCGTGAGCTCATGGGAGAGCACCGCACCGAGGATCGCAACCCCCACGGTGCTTCCGATGTTCCGCCAGAACTGGATCTGGCTCGAGACGACGCCGAGGTAGCGTGGGTGGACCGCGCTCTGCGTCGCGTTCAGATACAGCGGCATGCCCACGCCAACGCCGAGCCCGACAAGCACGAGGTCGCGCACGACCTCGATTTCGGGAGTACCGACCGTGACCTGCGAGAGCAGGTACAGACCGATCACCAGGAGCACTGCGCCGACCGTCCCGAGGTACCGGTAGCGACGCATCCGAACCATAAGCTGGCCGGTGATGAGGCTTGCGACGATCAGACCGACCATGAGCGGGGTGATGAGGAGACCCGAGTTCGTCGCCGGGATGCCGAGGACTCCCTGATAGACGAGTCCGACAAAGAGGATGGCACCGAACATCGAGAACCCGAGGAGAAAACCAATCGCGGTGGAGACCGCGAAGGTCGGGTTCTTCCAGAGATCAAATGGGACGACCGGGTGCGGGTCACGCCGTTCGATCACGAAGAAGATCACGCCCATCACGGCCGCGATGAGAAGCAGCCCGATCACCTCGGGCGAGGTGAACTCGTGGTCACGCGTGATCGAGAGTGCGATGAGAAGCGGCACGAGGGTCGCGGCGAGGGTGAAGGCGCCGGCGAAGTCGATGTCACGCCAGGAGGCCGCGTGGCGCACCGACGGGAGCGTGAGGAACACGACGACGATGGCGAGGAGCCCGACCGGGACATTGACGTAGAAGACCCAGCGCCAGCTGAGATTGTCGGTGAGGTACCCACCGACGACCGGACCGACGACCGAGGCGATGCCGAAGATGCCGGCAAAGACGCCCTGCAGCCTTGCGCGCTGAGCCGGCGAGTAGAGGTCGGCGATGGTAGCGAACACGCTCGCAAAGAGAACGCCGCCGAAGACTCCCTGAAGCGCGCGGAAAGCCACGAGCTCGGTCATGTTTTGCGCTTGACCGCAGAGGGCCGAGGCGATGACGAAGCCGATCATTCCGGCGAGAAGGAATGGCTTCCGGCCGAAGAGGTCGCCGAGTTTTCCGGCGATCGGCGTGAGGATCGTCGAGGTCACGAGATACGCGGTGGCAACCCATGCGAAGTAGTCCAGCCCGTTGAGCTCGGCGACAATACGCGGGAGGGCCGTGCCGACGATGGTCTGGTCGAGCGCGGCGAGGAAGAGCGCGAGCGCTACCCCGACCGTCGCCAGGATACGGGCGCTGCGAGTCATTTCAGCGGGCATTGGCGGTCTCCTTGGTCATGGCATCGATCGATTCATTCAGGTCCGTCAGGGCGGCGCGCAGACGTGCGCGCTTGTCGGCGGGGACGCGTGCGAGTAGGGCGGCCACGCCCCGCTTCATGACCTCGCCGTACTTGTCGAGCTCACGGCGCCCCTGAGCGGTGAGCTCGACGAGCACGACCCGCCGATCTCCCGAGTCCTCCAGGCGGCGGACGAAACCGTCTCGCGAGAGCGAATCGACGAGCTCGGTCAGCGCGGGCGCCGTCATCGCGCACCGTTGCGCGAGGTCGCCGCTCCGCATGGCGCGCTCGCGAAGCTGCCACATGACACCGGCGCGATTCGCCGACACGTGGCTGTGCTCGCGGCTCGCGGCCGTGGCCATCTTCACGATGCGCAGGGTGTCCAGGAGAAGCCTCGCGAGCTCAAGGTCTTCGGCCTTCGCGGAGGTATGACGCTCGATCAGCGTAGTCACTGCGGTTCGGACTCCAAATAGTTAGGTCACCGAAATATAAGGGGCCCGTAACAAAAGCACAAGGTTCTTGTACTGCATCGTCTGACGCAGAACCGCGCGAACGTGCGGTCTAGCCGGCGCCGGACTCCACGAACGGCTGCTCGATGTCGGCCGCGAAGAACTTGGTCCCGCCGCATGTCGGGCACCGCGCGGGCGCAGCGTTCCCGTGCACGACGGTCCCACACGCCTCGCAGCGGAAATGCTTCTGCCCGCCTTTGGCGGGAATCACCGCAGGTGCTTCCGCGAGCAGCTGGCGGATGTGCCCGAGCTCGCTCGCCACACGCAGCGGCTCGATGCCCGCGCCAGTCTGGTCTGCTTCTACGAGACTGTTCATGAGCGCATCGAGGCGCTCGAGGGCTTCCTTCACGACCAGCCTCCCCTGTGGACGTCAGGATAGAACGGTCCAAACGTAGGCACGCGCAAGCCTCGCGGCGCGCGCGTGCCTACGAAGACCTCTCGCTATGCGGCCCTGCCGACCTTCGAGGCCTCGGTCGCCGGTCGGCGCGCTCCGATCAGATAGGCGATCACGCCGATCACGAGGACGACCGCGTACGCGCCCGCACCAAAAGTGGGTAGACCGAGCGTCCGATCCAGTGAGTACGGACCCGGATCAGCGACCCCGCTGATCGCGGCGATGGCGCCAAGCGTGAACGGGAATTCGATTCCGCCTTTGGTGTTCCAGAATCCCTTTGCCCAGTGAGCGCGCGCGATGGCCACGCCCATCTGGATCGTGAGCGCCGCGGCGACAAGAGGGACGAGGAAACCAAGCGCGAAGGCGATGCCACCGGCGAGCTCCGCGAACGCGGAAACATACGCCCAGAAGAGAGGTGGCCGCATACCCATACGGGTGATGCCTTGCGTCCAACCTGCGAGGCCCGGGCCGCCCCACACCCCGAGGACTTTCTGCGCGCCGTGAGCCGCGATCACGAGGCCGACGACCGCACGGGCGAGCGCGAGAGCAAGATCGGTGGAGATCACGGAAGTGCTGAAGGTCATCGGGATGATCCTCCTTCCTGGATTTCTGGCCGCACAACGCGCGCCAGGACGAACGTATTCCCACAAAACTGCTCGTTTGCCCGGCTGCGCGACGTCGTATCGTCCGGCGCGATGAAGCTCGACCATGTCGTGATCTGCGTGAGCGACTTCAGGCGCGCGAACACTTTCTATCGAGACGTGCTCGGTGTCGAGATGGTAGAGATCGATGGGCGCGTCGCGTACCGGATCGGCGAGCAGCAGCTCAACGTGCACGGCCCGGGCGTTCGCCCGGCGATGGTCGCGCGCGTCCCGGTAGGGCCGGGGAACAGCGACCTCTGCTTCCAGTGGGATGGGCCGATCGCCGGCGCCGTCGAACACCTCCGCATCCACGGCGTGCCGATCGAGGCCGGACCGATGTCCCGAGGCGGGCGACGTGGTCGCGGAACGAGTGTGTACTTCCGCGACCCCGACGGAAGCCTGCTCGAGTTCATTTCGTACGAGGCCTCCCTGCCTCGCTAGCCGGACGCGCCGGGTCCGATCCGTCTCGCGAATTCGACCAGCGCACCAACGAGCTCCGGGAATCGCTCGGGCTCGAGGCCGTGCGTGCGGCAGAGCACGTCGCCGCGCTGCACCTCCCACGTCAGTGGAAGGCGCGGCGCGAGATCGACCAGCCACGCCATGAGGTCGACGTCGAGGAGCGCGGTCGCGAAGCTGCGTTCGGGCGACGACACCCGGTATCTCGCGTTGAAGTCTCCCCACTCGAGCTTCACACGCTCCGCCGCGACGTGCACGTCCGGCAGCATCGAGGCGGGCTCGATCACGACGTGTGGGCGGTGCCCGCCGATGGCCGCGACCGCGCAGGCGTAACGGACCGGCTCGGACCGAAGTTCGCCGTAGTCCGTGGATCCGTCAGGATGTTGCCTGCCCGTATCCACCTGCTGCACGTACAGGAAATCGAGCACGGTGACGGGAACGCCGTCGATCGTCCCAGTCATGACGTTCTCGCAGGTCTGCTCGATGCCGCGTGAGAAGAGCTCGAAGGGAAACGTATGTCCAATCGATCCCGGGTATGCCGGGTCGCCAGGCGAGAACCGCAATCCGAGCGAGCGCGCGGCTCGCTCCATGCGGTCTGCGCGGGAGAGCTCGCGGCGCACAAGACGCAGGTAGAGCGGTGCGACCGCCGCCAAGACCGCGCCGAGGGCGACGATCACGAGTGCGAGGAGTGGCATGACGGCCGACTTTAGCCCGGGTAAGGCGCTTCGCGGCTCGTTCTGTAGCGCTTCGGGTCCGTGGCGGGCGCTTCGCGCCTTCGTCTCGTTCTGTAGCCGCTTCGCGGCTCCGGGGACGTCGTCGGCCGCAGGCGGGAGCGAGCTCCCGCCGCGGCACTCCTAGTCCCTGTGGAGATGGGGGAGGGTCGAACTCCCCGTCCAAGGCCTGCGCGCGGATCGCGTCTACGAGCGTAGTCGGCGATTTTGTTCTCGCGGAACGAGGCGCGCACCGACACGCTCCCCGTTCTCGCCAGGCCGTGAATCTTTGGCCCGCCTACCGGCCACTCGGCGGGCCGCAGCTCCGCTGATGGCGCCCTTCCCGGCCCGCGGAGCGGGGACCGGGAGGACGTCTCACTGACTAGGCAGCGAGAGCGTAAGAAGTGTTGGCAGTTGTCTGCCTGCCGTTCGGATTAACGAGGAGGAACGGCGTTCCTCGGCTCGCGGCGGTCCACAATTGTACGGGTAGTGAAGGGTTCGGGAAGCATTTGGACCCTGTTGTGCGCCGCCTTCCTTGCGGCGTGCTCGCCCGCGTCGACGCCCCCGCGATCGGCGAGCCCGGTGCTCGAGACGGCGCCGAGCACAATGGCGGCAAACACGACGACGCCCGCGCCTTCGCCGGCCGCGACATCTCCGGCGCCCGCGGTGCGGTACGTCGCGATTGGTGCGTCCGACAGCGTCGGCGTCGGCGCGACCGATCCGGCGAAGGGGTCGTGGCCGGCGCGGATCGCGGCGCGGCTGCCGGCGGGATCCACGTACGTGAACCTCGGAGTCTCGGGGTCGATCGCATTGCAGGCGGGCCGCGAACAGGTGCCCGGCGCGATCGCGCAGCGGCCGACCCTGGTCACGATCTGGCTAGCCGTCAACGATCTGAACGCGACGATCGATCGCGGGTCGTACACCGATGCGCTCGGCGGGATCGTCGAGGCCCTCGTGCAGCGAAGCGATGCGGCGATCTTCGTCGGCAACGTCCCTGATCTTCGTACCGTCCCGGCTTACGCGAGCGTCGACAAGCTCGTCCTCCTGGCGCGCATCAACGCATACAACGATGCGATCGCCCAGATCGCCGCGCGCAGTCCGACACGCGTCTTCGTGGTCGATCTCTTCAATGGGAGCGCCGATGTCGTATCGACGGCGACCGTCGCGCAGGACGGATTCCATCCATCTGACGCGGGCTATCAGCTGATTGCGGACCGCTTCGCGAACGCGATGCGTGCGAAAGGCGTGCCCCTGCGAAGCTAGTCCGCGGGACTCTCGACTGCGACGCGCTGCGCCGGCACGGAGGTCGGCATGATGTGGCGCACCGCCCCGGCCATGATCGCGCAGCCCGCAGTCATGAACACCACGCCGATCAGCAGCACGACGCGCGGGTCGGCCACGCCGAGCAGCGCGGCGGCGATGAAGGGTGCGGCGGTGCCACGAAGTCCCATGAGCAGTGATTGGGCTGTCGCGTATTCACCGATCCGATCCCGCGGCGCGATCTGCACGATGTTCGTGAAGAAGGTGATCTCGCCGCCTGCGTTCACGATCCCGGCCACGATCGCGACCGGGATGAGAAGCCACACGTCGGCGGCCGCGATGTAGCCGATCGGAACCAGGAGCGTCACCACGGTGTTTACGAGCGTCAGCCGGATCGATGAGCCACGGTCGATCATCCGGCCCCAGATGATGTACGCCACGACCATCGTCCCTGACGACACGGCGGTCATGGCGCCGATGAACGAGTTGGACGCGTTGAAGTGATCGACGAGCAGGATCGGGTACACCGCGACGTTCATGAGATTGCCGATACCGAACACCGTGAACGACAGGAGAAGCCGCCGATATTTGTGGTCCGCCCAGACGCCCCTCGCGATGTCCGGGAGAGATCGGCGTGCCGGGGCTTTCGGCGTGCCGTCGTAGCGGACCCAGAAGAACGCGATCGCACCCGGCAGGCCGATGAGGGCCGCGGCGGCGAACACCCACGACGCGGGGATCACGTCGATGAACGTCCCCGCCACTGCCGCTGAGGCGATCCCGGTTACGGCGGCACCAATGCGCACGTTCGCCATGGCCTGAGCCCGCTCCCGGTCGGGGTAAATGCCGTGCATGAGCGCGGTGTAGGCGCCGATGTTCGCCACGCTGATCACGAAGAAGACGACCGTCGTCATCGCGAGCATCAGCGGTGTCGCGGCGACCAGGACGCCGGCGAGGAACGTCGCCCGGGCCAAGGTGACCGTTCCTGCTACCACCCGCACCAGAGGAAGCCCGTGGAGCAGATACGCCGAGATCGGAGAGAGCAGGTGACCCACGAACGGGGCGGCGACCACGATGGCGACGTCCGTCGTGGATCCACCGAGGCGCCGAACCACGATCGGCATGAAAGTGACGAGGACGGCGATGTAGACGCCACCGCAGATGGCGCTGAAGGTGTCGATCCGAAAGTTGCGGCGGACGCGCGCGGGTGCCCAGTTGCCTTCCATCCGAGGACAAAACGCTAGCGCGCGAGCGGTGTTTTCCGGAAGACCCTCTTAGGGGCGATCTCGTGGCGGACCGAAGTCAGTTCGTGGCCGGTATCCACCCGGTCTCGGTCCGAAGCCGCGCCGCGGTCCATAGCGGCTCGGCGGGCCGCCCCGGAACCCGCCACCGGTGCGCGGGCCGAAGGGGGCCGGCCCGCGAGCGCCGGGCGCGGTCGAGCTGATCACGACGCGCCGGTTCGGGTCGATGCCCACCGATTCGGTCTTGACGCCCGGCGTGTCCTGCACGGCGAGATGCACGATCCGCCGCTCGTAGGCAAGCATCGGCTCGAGCGTCACCGCCTGTCCGGTCGCGCGCACACGCGAGGCGACCCGCTGCGCGATCTCGCGCAGCTGCTCCTCACGCCTGCGCCGGTACCCCTCGATGTCCACCGGGATATGTACCGTGCGACCGACGCGGCGCGAGGTGATCGCGGATGTGATCTGTTGGAGCGCGACCAGGTTCTCGCCACCGCGGCCGATCAAAGCACCCAGGTCCGGACCGAGGACCTCGACCCCCTCGTGCCGTTCCCGGTCGTCGAGGGTCACTTCCGCGTCGATGCCCATGAGGGCGAGCAGGTCTTTGAGCACCCCTGCGCCCGCGGCGAGCTCCTCGGCGAATGCCGGCGATGAGGCGTCCTCGGGCTCCTCGTCGCGCTCGCGAAGCGCATCGGGACGCCGTGGTACCTCTGCCTCGTCGATGACTGGCTCGGGCTCGGGCGCGGTCTCCTCCTCCTGGAACGTGAGGAGCACGCGCGCGTCCTCGCCGCCGATGCCCAGCACGTTCGCGGGCTTGCCCTTTTCGAGGACCTCGATATCCACGTCGGTCCGCTTTTTCCCGAGTGACCGCAGTCCGCGTTCGATCGCCTCTTCCACCGAACGACCGGTGAACTCTTCCCCACGAAGCGGGCTCATCGCTTCCTCCTCCTCCCGCGCCGCCGACCGCCAGTCGCGTCACGCTTCTGCGCTCCGACCCCGTCCGCGAGCTTCATGTCCGCCTCGGCCTCCTTGATAGCGGCTTGTTCGCGCTCGTGCATCGCCCGATCGGCGGGCGTCGGGATCTTGTTCAGCGCCGGGATCCAGCGCGGCAGCTGGCCCCAGCCCATCACGAAGTACTGCTGCACGATCTGGAAGATCGTCGTGGTGATGTAGTAGATGAAGACGCCAGACGCGAGATCCTTGAAGAAGACGACCGTGATCAGCGGCAGGTAGTAGGTCATCGACTGCATCGTTCGCTGCGTCGGGTCGTCGGTCTGCGGTGGGTTTCGCGGCAGCGCCTGGACCGAGGCGATGAGCTGCAGGATCGCCGAGATGATGGGCAGCGGACCGATGAAGTTGAAGAACAGGTGGTCGGGATGGGCCAGGTTCCCGACCCATGGGAGCCAGTGGGCCGTCAGATCGATGGTGTCGGTATCGCCGAGGCCCGAAGGCGGAGGGATGAACGGCCATAGAACGTGGTCCCGCAGCTCTTGCACGGTGAGGGCATGGCTTCCGCTGAGGCCCCCGACCTGCTGGAACGCCGCGTACATCGCGAACAACACCGGAAAGAACACGATCATTGGCAGGCATCCGGCGGCCGGGTTGATGCCCCGCTCCTGATAGAGCTTCATCTGCTCCTGCTGCACGCGAGCGCGATCGTTCGCGTACTTCTTCTTGATGTCGTTCAGCGCGGGCGCCAGCTCCTGCATCTTCCGCGACGACATGACCTGGGCCCGGAAGAGCGGATAGAGCGCGAGACGGATCGCCACCGTCACGATCACGACGGCGAGGCCGAAGTCATGGACCGCGTCGTAGGCAAGGACGAGCAGGTTTATCAGTGGGTGAACGAGAAGGGCGTTCCAGATATCGGTGATGACGGGCGGCATCAGCTCGCCCTGCGCTCTGGCACGGGGTCGTATCCGCCTCGGCTCCAGGGATGGCACGAGGCGAGGCGTTTGGCCGCGAGCCACCCGCCGCGCGTGACGCCGTAGCGCTCGACCGCCTCCATCGCGTATTCGGAGCACGTCGGCGTGTAACGGCAGGCGGCAGGGAGCATCGGGCTGACGGCGCTCTTATAAAAGCGGAGGGCCGCCAGCGCCAGGGTCTTCATCGCTCGGACGATCTTGCCGCGATCGTGGCAAGGGCCGCAGCGGCGGCCTCGCGGAGCTCGGCATGCCGAGCGGACGCGACCGGCGGCCGCGCGACGACGATCAGGTCGCATCCGGCGCGATGCTCGAGATCCCGGATCACAGTGCGGAACGCCTCACGCACGCGACGCCGCACGCGATTACGCACGACACCGCGGCCGACGGAACGCGGAGCGGAGACCGCGAGCCGCATCGCCGACAACCCGTTCGGTCGAGCACGCACAGCGAAGAGCGAATGCTGGAGCTTCATTCCTTGGCTCCACACCGCGGCGATCTCCGCGTTCCGCCGCAGACGAGCGGCGTCCACGAACGCGGCCGCGCTAGACGACGGTGAGTCGCTTGCGGCCACGCGCGCGGCGCGCGGCGAGCACACGGCGTCCACCCGTGGTCCGCATACGCGCACGAAAACCGTGCACGCGCGAACGACGGCGGGTCTTCGGCTGATAGGTGCGCTTCACGGTCGAGTCCCTTCTCCCGCTAGGAACAAACGATCACGATGATGAGAGGGTGGCTGTGTGTGCAAGTCAGCATAGCGCAGCGCGACGTCATCTTCCCTGGGGTATAGTTCGCGGGCTTCCAAGAGAGCGCGGTCCTCTAGAGGTCTTTCCCTTCGGTGTGGCGATCGCGGATGCGTGCGGCATCACGTGCGTGTGGGGAGCGACGTAATGCACGAGCAGAGAGAAGGGGAACCGTTGAACCTCAAGCAGCTGTGGACGGCCGCCCTCGGCGAGCTGCAGGTAGGACTCTCGCGCGCGCAGTACGACACCTGGTTCAAGGAAACACAGGTCATCTCCGAGGAGGACGATGTCTTCCTCATCGGAGTACCGAACGCTTTCGCGCGTGAGTGGCTCGAAAGCAAGTTCCGTCCTCAAGTAAGGTCGACGCTCCAGCATCTTTTGGGGAGGACGGTCGACGTACGTTTCGTCACGTCCGTGGCGAACGCGCCGCTGGCCGGCCGAATGGGCGGCACGAGCGTCGCGGCCCACCCGGGCGTCGGAGGGTCCCAGCAGACAGGCGCACAGGACCGGCGCGAGGCGGCCAGCGCCATTCTCAATCAGCGCTATACGTTCTCGACCTTCGTCGTCGGCTCCAATAACCGGCTCGCGCATGCGGCCGCGCTTTCGGTCGCCGAGCGGCCGGGGCACAGCTACAACCCGCTCTTCGTATACGGCGGATCAGGCCTCGGGAAGACGCATCTCATGCACGCGATCGGCCACGCGGTGATCGCGCGCCATGCAAAGAAGCGCGTCGTCTATGCGACAAGCGAGAAGTTCACCAACGAGTTCATCAATTCGATCCGGGCGCAGAAGGGCGAGGAGTTCCGCGAGCGCTACCGGCGCATCGATGTGCTGCTCATCGACGACATCCAGTTCATCGCCGGCAAAGAGGGAACACAGGAAGAGTTCTTCCACACGTTCAACGCGATCCACGAGGAAGGCAAGCAGATCGTTCTTTCGAGCGACCGGCCGCCGAAAGCCATCACGCAGCTGGAAGACCGGCTGCGCTCGCGGTTCGAGTGGGGTCTGATTGCCGACATCTCGGCCCCGGATCTCGAAACGCGGATCGCAATCCTCCGCGCGAAGGCCGAAGCGCAGAACATCGCGATCCCGCCGGCGGTCGTCGATTTCCTCGCGCAACGGATCGTCTCGAACATTCGCGAGCTTGAAGGTGCGCTCACGCGGATCGTCGCGCACGCCTCGCTGAACGCCGTCCCGGTCACCACCCAGCTCGCTCAGGAAATGCTCCAGAACATCCTCTACAACCCGCATCGCAAGAGCCTCTCTCCCGAGCGGATCGTCGAGACCGTCGCCCGCTATTACGGCGTCCCGCTGGACCAGATCAAGGGAAAGGCCCGCGACAAGCAGGTGGTCCTGCCTCGCCAGATCGCGATGTACCTCATGCGCGAAGAGACCGAGGCACCTTTGCTTCGGATCGGCGAGGCGCTCGGCGGCCGGGACCACTCGACTGTGTTACACGGCTGCGAAAAGATCGAGCGGGAGATGGCTGAGAACGACGACTTCCGTCGCGACGTCGGTGCCCTCCGCGAGACGCTCTACGCCGATTCTTCCTGATGGCCTCCGCGAGGGGGTGTGAGGGCCAGCCCCTACGCTGATCGGTGGCCCGCTCGGTCGCTGAAAATGCGCGTGCCTAGAGGGTGAGGGGCCCACCCCTCAGATGACCCAGGTGTGGATAAGGCGTGCGGACCTGTGGATAAGAAGCCCTATTTGTGGACAGATGATCGATTGCCATGTTCGTTTCTGCTACGCCTGTCGTACGGCGTAACGTCGAGGTGAACGCCATCCACGCTCCTCCCTGACGCGTCCACGGTTCATCCCATCGTCTTCGCCGCACGGCCTGTGCGGCAAGCCCCATAGTCCACACCACGACTACCGACACTACTGGTTGTATCTATTTTTGGGTACGCACGGCGGGGAGGGTCGCGTGAAGGTCACTTGTCTACAAGAGAACCTCACTCATGGTCTTGGGGTCGTGGGTCGTGGCGTCTCGAGCCGCGGAAGCCTTCCCATCCTGGGCAACGTGCTCTTGCGAACGGATTCTGGCCGTCTCCGCCTCACCGCCACAAATCTCGAGGTGGGCATCAATTGCTGGGTACCGGCGAAAGTGGACGACGAGGGCGCGATCACCGTACCGGCGAAGCTCTTCATCGACTTCGTGAACTCGCTACCGCCAGGGAACGTTGAGCTCTCACTGAACGTTCGCACGAAGACGGTCCACATAAAGGCTGGCCCCTACGAAGCCAACATCAAAGGCCTGGATGCGGAAGAGTTCCCGATCATTCCACAGATCCCGGATAAGCCGACCACACGCATGGCGCAGGGAACGCTGCGGCGCATGATCAGCGAGGTTGCCTTCGTCGCAGCGACTGATGACAGCCGGCCAGTGCTCACCGGTGTCCTGACCACCTTCGCCGGTGAGATGATCACGATGGCCGCCGCGGACCCCTACCGGCTGTCCGTGCGTCATGCGCGGCTCCTCGACCGGGTCGATCCGCCGATAGAGGTCATCATTCCGGCGAAAAGCCTTTTCGAAGTTGCGCGCATCGTCGGCGACAGTGACGATGCAACGGTCGACATCCTGGTCACGCCGAACAAAAGCCAGGTCATCTTTCATACCGACGAGGCCGACCTGGTATCGCGAATCATCGAAGGCCAGTTCCCGAATTACCGGCAGGTCATCCCCACGACCAGCAACACGAAGATCGTTGCTCAGCGGGAAGAGCTTCTGAAGGCGACGCGGCTCGCCTCGTACTTCGCACGCGACGCCGCGAACATGCTGCGGTTCCAGGTCGACCCCGCGAACGACCCACCACTGGTGATCTCGGCGAACGCTGCTGAGGTGGGCGACAATACGGGCCGCGTCGACGCGACCGTCGAGGGCCAGCCGACGACGATCGCCTTCAATTCGCGGTTCGTCGCCGACGCGCTCTCAAGTCTTTCGGCGCCGGAGATCGCGCTCGAGCTTGGCGGGCCCCTCGCGCCGGGCGTGGTCCGCATCGTTGGTGACGACAGCTATCTTCACGTGGTGATGCCTCTCCGCATCCCGGCCTGATCTCGCGTGCGCGTCGCTTCACTGTCCCTCGAGGACTTCCGCAGCTACGAGCGCCGGGACTGCTTGTTCGCTCCGGGCGTCACCGCGTTCGTCGGCCCGAACGGCGCTGGCAAGACCAACCTCCTTGAGGCTGTGCACCTCGTGGCGCGCGGAGAGTCGTCGCGTGCCGGCGATGACGCGGAGATGGTCCGCTGGGGTGCATCGTTCGCCCGAGTCGTCGTCGGCGCGTGCCTCGGGAAGGAGGAGCGTGCCCGTCTGGAGGTCACGCTATTCGCGCCTGAGCTCGCCGCACGCAGACGTCCGCGGCGGTACACGTCGGACGGTGCGCCCCGGAAGGCGGACGACGTCATCGGCGCCTTCGCGGTCGTGGCGTTCTTTCCCGAGGACGTCGAGTTGCTGGCGTCGGCTCCGTCGGCGCGCCGCCGCTACCTCGACGCGATGGTCTCCCAGGTTGACCGGGGTCATCGGGCCGACACGCGCGCCTACGCGCGGGTGCTCGTGCAGCGGAACGCGCTCCTGCGTGCGGGCCGGGAGGATGAGCCGATTCCCGAAAGCGAGCTCGCGTTCTGGGACAGCGAGCTCATCCGCCTCGCGACCACGATCTCGCTCCGTCGGGAGGCCGCGGTCGAGGAGTTTCGCACGGCCTTCCGCGCGGCGGCCGCCGCGCTGGGCGCGGACCCGGTCCCGGACGTCGCGTACGCGTGCCAAACGAAAGGGACGACCGCCGACGATCGCGCCGAGGGCTATCGCCGGCTCCTCATCGAGAAGCGTGATCGCGAACGCTGGCAGGGCACGACGCTTGTGGGCCCGCATCGCGAGGATCTCGCCGTCGCGGCCGGCGAGCGGCCGCTGCCGACCTTCGCCTCGCGAGGAGAACAGCGCTCCGCCGTCCTCGCGCTTAAGCTGGCGGAGGGGGCGTGGCTGCGCGCGCGTACCGGTGAGGCGCCGGTCTTTCTTCTCGACGACGTGCTCTCCGAGCTTGACGCCGCGCGGCGCGATGCCTTCTGTCGCGCACTTCCGGTCGAGGCCCAGGCCATGTTGACGTCCGCCGTGCTCGCAAGCATCCCGGAGCCCCTCCGCGAGCGCGCGACGATCGTTCCGGTTGCGCGCGGAGACGTCCGCTGAGGCCCCTGTCGGCGGTGCTCGCGCGAGCCCTTCGGACACTGGGGCTCGATAGCGACGTCGCCAGAGCCGACGCGGTACGCGAGTGGAGGGCGGTCGCGTCGGGGGTAATCGGCGCGGATGCAGCGCGGACCACCGCGCTACGGATGGACGGCGGGACGCTGATCGTGGCCGTTCCGACCGCGCAGTGGGCGGCGGAGATCCGCCTTCGGGAACACGAGCTCGTCTCGCAGCTCGCAACACGCGCGCCGCGGAGCGGCATCGCCAAGATCCGGTCCGTCCCGGCGTCGCACGCGTAGGGTGTCCCTAAACTCGCCACCGGTGCGACAGGCGAGCTTCGTCACGAAGACCGGCTCGACCACCGAGCTTCGTCCGGGAGCGCCCGACGTCATCCTCGCGAGCGAGCCGACGCTTGGCGCGACGCTTCGCACGAAGGGTCGCTTCTACTTCCTCTGCGAAGTCTCACGTCAGCACGGCACGAACGCCGGCGCTGACGTTGCAAAGGAGGTCGCGGATCTCGCGCGCCAGGAGTATTACTACGACCTCTCGGCGGGGATCGAGGTCTCGCTGCGCAAAGCGCTCCGCCAAGCGAACCGCCGCGCCGCGCAGCGACTTCGCGAACACCGGGGACGCGTCACGCTCCACTGTGCCTGCGCGGTCGTCGTGAACAACGAGCTGTATGCGGCGCGTATCGGTGCCGCACAAGTCTTCCTCGTTCGCCGCGCGCGGCTCTTCCTCCCTGGCGACGAACCGGGCGAGCTCGCCGACTTCGTCCATCGCACGACAACGCGCGAGGCAGCCTCGCTCGGTGGTGAGGGCGACGTGCTGCCCGACGTGTGGCGGCAGAGCGTCGAAGCGGGAGACACGCTCATCCTTGCTTCCGGGGCGCTCACCGATGGCCTCGGTGCCGAAACGCTCAAGAACGCGGCGGTGACGCTGCATCCGCGCGCTGCGGCGGAACACGTGCACAACCGCGCGGTCGCGGACGGAGTGGTGGGAAGCGTGGCCGCACTCTTCATCGAAATCAGCGCCGCGAGCGCCGGGTCGGCGCGCGTTCTCCCCGAGCCCGTCCGTGCGGCTGAGCCGAGCGAGGTTGTGATCGCGGACAACATCCGCTCACGCGTCGACGCCCTCTGGCGCAAACGCCCGCGGATCGGCGACGCGATCGGCGCCGCCGCGGCGCCGGCGACCCGAGCGGTCGGCAAGACGGTCGCGGTCGGATTCGAGCTGATGCCGAGGCGTGCGCCGCCTCTGCCGCGCAGGCCCGACACCGCGCGCGAGCGCTCACGGCGGCAGCGGCGTGCGGCTTCGATCCTCGCGGCACTGCTCCTCGTGGTCGCCGGCGGGATCGGCATCCTCGCGTATCGGGACTACAGCGGCAACCAGGTCAAGGGCGACTATCTGCTCGCGATGGTGTCCGTCGAGTCCGACATCTCGTCCGCGGAGCGCTTCGCCGACCGCAAGCCGCCGGAAACCGCGTCCGCGCGCGAGAAGGTGAATCACGCGCGCAAGTCGCTCGACGAGGCCGCACGCTCGCCCGCGGCCGATCCGTTACGCGTCGCGACGCTGCGCGAGCAGCTCGACGCGCTGGACGACAAGATCAACGGGGTCGTCGTGGATCTCGCGCACATCGCGTCCGGGGCGAAGCCGACCACGCTCGTGGGGAACGTCAACGGCCTCTACGCGGCCGATCCCGGAGCGGGCAGGCTCTGGAGGATCTTCGGCGATCCGACCCAGGTCGGGCCCGTGCTCACCAGGGACACGCAGGGTGTGGGCGCGCCGCGGCTGGTGGCGGCGCAGGGTGAGGTGCTCTATTCCGTCGATGACGCGAAGCACCTGTGGCGGGCCGAGGGCAACGGCATCGCGGATGTCACCCCCGACGAGTCGAGCAACTGGAAGAGCGTCGACGCCTTCGCGGTATTTGTCTTTAACCTGTACGTCCTCGATGCGACCAGCGGTCAGGTGTGGAAGCACGAGTCGAGGGATGGCGCAAGCTTCGGGCGCGCGCAGGGCTATCTGGCCGAACCGCTGGCGGCGGGGACGGGCCGGTCTCTCGCGATCGATCAGGACATCTGGATCGTGACGACGCAGGGCGAGATCCTGCGGTTCCGGCGACTCACTCAGTCGTTCACCGCGACGCGGGTCGACTTTGTGCCGCGCTGGACGGGCGAACCCGTGAAGCCGACGGCGGTGCAGGCCATCGACGTGCAGCGTTCGATCTACTTCCTCGACGCGCCCGGAAAGCGCGTGATCCAGATGAGCCGCGATGGTGGCGAGCTCGCGCGCTTCGCGTTGCCGTCCAGTCTGCCCGAGCCGACGGGCTTTTACGTCTCCGAGGGGTCCCGCACGATCTTCACGATCCACGGCTCGAAGGTGGTCGCGACGGAGCTCCGCGCGTGATCCCGCTTCGCGACCAGAACCCCACCTCGCGCGCGCCGATCGCCAACCGCGTCCTCCTGGCCATCAACATCGCGGTCTGGATCTACACGCTGTCGCTCGCGCGCGATCCCGCGGCGATCGCGGCGTTCTACGATCGCTATTCGTTCGACTGGCGCGAGTTCTCGGGAGCGATCGCGCAAGGGAACCTTGGCGTCCAGACGTTCATCCCGCTCTTCACGCACATGTTCATGCACGGTGGCTGGCTTCACGTCATCGGCAACATGCTGTATCTCTGGATCTTTGGCGATAACGTCGAGGACCGGCTCGGCAGTGGACCGTATCTCGTCTTCTATCTGCTCTGCGGGGTGGTGGCCGCGATCGGACAGGGTCTCGTACAGCCGGAGCCGATGGTCGGGGCCTCCGGTGCGATCGCCGGCGTGCTCGGTGCGTACCTGGTGCTCTATCCGACCGCGCGCGTCTCCACCCTGATCTTCCTCGGGCTGTTCATCTCGGTCGTTCAGCTGCCCGCACTCATCGTCATCGGATTCTTCATCGTGCTTCAGATGATCGACGCGGTCGCCGAGCTGCGGTTTACCGCGCATCAGGCGACATCCAACATCGCGTACTTCGCACACATCTTCGGTTTCGCGGCCGGCATCCTGCTACTGCTTCTCTTCCGCCAGCGGCGCGAGGCCGGTCGATTTCGTTTCGGCTAGCTGTCAACCGTCCGCACGACGGTTGACGCGGCCTTTGACCGGGTAGGCTTGTGACGATGCTCGTGCCGTGCACGGTCGAGTCGGTCCGGGTCCACGTGCTCACCAATCAACACGTCGTGCTCCTACAGGCGGAAGGCGTGCGACGCCTTCTCCCGATCTGGATCGGACCGGATCAGGCGTACAGCATCGCCACCAAGATCGCGGGGATCACGAGCGAGCGTCCGCTCACCCACGATCTGATCGTGGACATGCTCACCAAGATCGGCGCGGAGATCACCCGCGTCGTGGTCAAAGACCTCATCGCCGACGACGCTGGCGGAGGCGTCTTTCACGGCAGCGTCTTCCTCCAGGTCGCCGACCGTGAGATCGAGGTCGACTGCCGGCCCTCCGACGCCATAGCGCTGGCCGTCCGCTGCACCGCTCGCATCCTCGTCAGCGAGAGCGTCCTGGATCGATCGGCGATCACCGCTGAGTCGAACGACGACCACGAGCTCGCCGTGTTCAAGGAGTTCATCGAGTCTCTACCGGACGAGCCCCCGCAAAGCTCATAGAGATCGATCGCGCGATCTGGCCGGAGGAAACGGTCATCGGTCGCGATGGCCATCTCGCGATCGGTGGCGCGGATCTCGTGGAGCTCGCCGACCGCTATGGGACGCCCCTCTACGTCTACGACGCCGACACGCTGCGCACGAACATTCGCGCTTACGTGGATGCGTTCTTCCGCCATCGCCCCGTGCGTGTCGCGTATTCGGTGAAGGCATGCCCGCTCATCGGCGTGGGGGCGGTCATCATGCGCGCGGGCCTCGATGCGAGCGTCGCATCTCTCGGAGAGCTGCTCGCGGCGCGCCGCGCCGGGTTTCCGGCGTCGCGGATGGAGCTCCACGGGAACGCGAAGCCCGACGACGAGCTCGCCAGCGCGCTACGCGCTCGCGTCGGACGCGTTGTGATCGACGGTCTGCACGACATCGAGCGGCTTGGTCAAATGGTCCAAAAGCGGACGCGCCCGCAGCCGGTGTGGCTGCGCGTGTCGCCCGGGATCGCAGTGGATACGCACCCTCACCTACAGACGGGCACGCTCGACAGCAAGTTCGGCGTGCCGATCTCGACGGGCGACGCGCTCGCCCACGCGCGTGAGATCACGGGCACGAAGGGCCTCTCTCTCGTCGGGCTACACGCTCATCTTGGGGCGGAGGTCCGCGACGCGCGTCCGTACCGCGAGCTGGCGCGTGAGCTCGTCGCCTTCGCGAACGAGGTACGCGCCGCGACGCGGGCCCCCATCGCCGAGCTCGGGATGGGCGGAGGGCTCGCCGTTCCGTTGCGCTCACACGATGAAGTCGTCGGTCTCGCCGACTACGCCCGCGCCCTCGCGGAACCGGTGCGAAAGGAGGGCGGCGCTCTTCGTGGTGCGACGATCTTCGTCGAGCCGGGCCGGGGGATCGTCGGCCGCGCCGCGGTCGCCCTCTATCGCGTTGTCGGTACCAAGCGGGTCGAAGGCCTCCGCCCTTTCGTGGCGGTCGATGGTGGAATGGGCGACAACATCCGGCCGGCGCTCTACGGGGCGCAGTACACCGCGGCGATCGCAGGGCGCGCGAACGCCGGGGCAACCGAGGAGGTCGCCGTGGCGGGCAGGTTCTGCGAGAGCGGGGACGTCCTCATCCGTTCGGTGAGGCTTCCTGCCGCGCGCACGGGCGACGTGCTCGTCATACCCGGTGTCGGCGCGTACAGCCTCGCGATGGCCTCGAACTACAACCAGGCGCCGCGGCCGGCGGTCGTCCTGCTGGACAAGGGACGCACGCGTCTGATCCGGCGGCGCGAGCGTCCCGAAGATATCTGGAGGCTCGAGCGCCGCTAGTCGTTCGGGCGACGCCAGAGACGCACGCGCAAACGGAGGAGATCGCTGATCGCGCGGAGCACTACACGTGGCGACGCGCCCTTTTCCTCGCCGGCGGTTCGCGGGAAGTGACGCACCCCCACCTGTCGCACGCGGATTCCCGACCGGCGCAGGGTGATCAAAAGCTCGGGTGAAAAGAACGCGCCATTCGAGCGCACGCGCTCGAGCGGCACGCGTGTGAACACCTCGCGGCGGAAGAGCTTGAAGGCGCAGTCCACGTCGCGCCATCCACCTCCGAAGAGCACTCGGATCAGCCGGTTGTAGACCCAGGCGACAAAGAGCCGGCGTGGCGGGTCGGCACGCTTCTCGCGATAGCCCACCACCGCATCGACCCCATCGCTGACATTGATGAGCCGCTCCAGGTCAGCGAGATCGAACTGCCGGTCGCCGTCCGTGAAGAACACCCAAGGCTTCGTCGCCGCGCCGAGTCCGGAGCGGATGGCGGCACCGTATCCCCGCCTGGTCCCGTGATGAATGACGTGGACGCGCGCGTCCTTCGCGGCGACATCGTCGGCGATCGCGCCGGTACGGTCGGTGCTGCCATCGTCGACAACCGTGATGTCGAGGTCACCGGTGAATCGGGGAAGGATCGCGAGCGCGTCGCTCAGCATCGGCCCGACGTGGTCCTCTTCGTTGAGAGCGGGAAAAAAGAACGACAGGCCGTCGAGTCGTGCGGGCACAGGCGCGCAACGTTAGCGTGTTCATGCCTGATGAGCGTGTCGGACCGCGCGGCCGCGATCTGGATCGGAGCGATCGCGGCGGGGGTCTATCTCGCCGCCGGGATCGGCCTTACGACCGACTACGACTATCACGGCCGTCTCGCCGCGGCGCTGCTGGATGGACGGTGGTGGCTGACCGACGCGCCGTACTGGCTGAACGAGCTCCTTTCCTGCGGCGACGGGCGCTTGTGCGTCGTCTATCCGCCGCTCCCCGCGATCCTGACACTTCCGCTCGTCCCGTTCTTCTCGACCGCGACCGCCCAGGTCATCGCGTCACGGGTCGCGGGCGGTGCGTCGGCCGGGGTCCTGTACTACGCCCTACGGGCATACGGCGCGCCGCGGCTCTACGCGCTCGCCGGAGTCGTCCTCTCGACGTTCGGCACGACGCTCTTCTTTTCCAGCGTCGACGGCCGCGCCTGGTACGCCGCGCACGCGGTCTCCATGCTCTTTCTCGCGGGGTCGTTCGCGATCGCCGCCCGTGGCGGCGCTCCGCTCCTGGTCGGCGTGCTCCTTGGGGTCTCCGCACTCGCGCGGTTGCCGGTCGCGGCCGCCGCGCCTGCGCTCGCCCTCCTGGCCGCGCGACGGAGCGGCGCGCGTTTCCGCCCGGCACTCCTGCGCGTCGTCGCCGGCGGACTGCCGTTCGCGCTCATGTACCTCGGATACAACCTGCTCCGCTGGGGAACGCCGCTTGATGAGGGCTACGCTCGCCTCACGCAGGGCGACTACTTCTTTCAGCACGGTCTCTTCTCGCCGCTCTACCTGGTCCGGCAGCTTCATGCGATCTTCCTCGAGCCACCTGACTTCGTCGAAGGGACACCGTTCTTCTTTCGACCTCGTTTCGTGGGCATGAGTCTGTTCCTCACGACGCCGGCGTTTCTCTGGATGTTCGTCGCGCTCCGCGATGTGCGCCGCGACGTGGCGGTCGGCGCGACCGCTTTGGCGGCGCTCCTCGCGCTCCTGCCGGATCTCTTTCACGGCACCGTCGGATTCCAGCAGTTCGGGTACCGCTTCAGCATCGATGCCCAGCCGTTCCTCGTTGCGCTCGCGCTCAGCGGCGATGGATTCCTAGGTGGTGTGTGGCGGCGCCGGCCGACGATCCTCTTCGTCGCCGTCATCCTGTTCTCCGTGGCTGTCAACGTGTATGCCACGATCGCGATCACACGGTTCGACTATTGGCAATGAACACCGACGCGGCGCGTCACGAGCGGCGGGCCCGCCTGCTCGTCGCGGGCGTGATCGCCATCGGCGTGGTGGCGAGGCTCCTCGCGGTGCGCGCTCAGGGCTTCACGACCGACGTCGGCACATTCCAGGCGTGGGCCGAGCGGCTCGCGCAGATCGGGCCGGGTCGGTTCTACGAACCGGGATACTTCAGCGACTACCCACCCGCCTTCCTCTATGTCCTCTGGCTGCTCGGCGCGATGTTCGACGGCGAATCCCTCCGCCTCGCGGTGAAGGCGATCAGCATCCCTGCGGACATCGCCATCGCGGTCCTGGCGGCGAGGGTGCTCTGGCGAACCGCGGGTCACGCCGCAGGCATCGCCGCCGCCGCGATCTGGTCCCTTCAGCCGGGGCCGATCTTCGCAGGCCCGTACTGGGGCCAGGTCGACGCGGTCGGCACGCTGCCCCTCTTCGCGTCGCTCCTCGCAGCCGGATCGCGACGCTGGTGGCTCGCCGGCGCGTTCGGCGCCGTCGCAGCCCTCGTGAAACCCCAGTTCGGGATCGGAGTTCTGGTCATCGTCGTCGCCGCGGCGATCGAGTTCATCCGAGACGCGCGCTGGCGTCCGGCGGTGGCGGTCGTGGTCGGGGGCGCGGTGACCACATACGCGCTCTCCGTCCCGTTCTGGGGTCCAGATCCGTCCCGGATCGCGACCGAGCTCGTGGGTCTCGTGCGCAGCGCATCGGCGACATATCCGTACACCTCGCTCTATGCGTTCAACGGGTGGTCGATCTTCTTCGACTTTTGGAAGCCGGACGACGGCCTGGTTGTCTATGGCGCGCTGCTCCTCGCCGCGGGCTTCGTTCTCTCGGTGCTCCCGCTCTGGTGGCGCCGGGACACCGCGATGCTGCTGGCCTGTGCGGTGTTCACAGGCCTCGCGTTCTACTTTCTGCCGACGCGGGCGCACGAGCGTTACCTCTTCCCGGTGTTCGCCCTCGCGCTCCCGTTCGCGGCGGCGCGCTCGCGGGTCTTCGCGCCATACGCCGCGCTCGCGATCGCCTTCGCCGTATCGCTGTATTTCGCGTTCACCAGGTACGAGCAGTACGTCGATCTGCGCGTGCCTGAGATCATCGAGGCGACATTCTTCGGACGTGCGGGTCAGATCGCGATCGCTGTCGTCATGATGGCTGCGTCCGCGTATCTGGTCTGGCGGCTCGTCCGTGGCGATGCGCGTCTCGAGACCGATAGCGAGTGGAAGCTGCCCCAGGTCACGCCGGGACGCTCGACGTGGCGGCTTCCCGCAGGTCTCTTGCCCGGGCGCATCCCCACGCGTCGCGACATCACGGTCGCGATGCTCATAGCGCTCGCGGTGCTGGTGACGCGCGGCTATCGCCTCGACTGGCCGCGCGACATGTACTTCGACGAGGTGTACCACGCACGGACCGCGTTCGAGCTTCTAGCCGAGCGAGAGCCCTACGAGTGGACGCACCCGCATCTCGCGAAAGAGCTCATGGCCCTCGGGATCCTGGCGTTCGGCGACGATCGCGTCGTCGGGCACGAAACCGTTCCGCACGACGGACCCGTCGCCTTCGCCGTCTCGAACGACGGCACGCGCGCGTACGTTTCCCGCGATGGCACTGTGTCGATCGCATCGCCCGGCGGGACGCCTCGGGATCGTGCGAAGCTTGGCGACGCGGCCGCGATCGCGCTCGCGATCCAGGGCGATCACGTGATCGTGCTGACAACCACAGCGCTGATCGTCGTGCCCATCATGGAAACGCCGAGCAACACAGTGCTCCACACGATCACCTTGCCCTTCGGCGATGCGAGGTCGCTCGTGCTCGCCGGAGACAGTGCCGTCGTTGGCGGTGCAACAGCGCTTGCCATCTATCCGACGCTCGATGCCACCCCACTCACGGTCCCGCTGGAGACGGTCGCGATCACGGCGAAGCCCGACGGCAGCGAGCTGTACGTTCTCGATGCACTCGGCCTCGTCCACGTGATCGCGCCGGGGACCGCCCAAGAGACCAAGACGCTGACCGGCGGCAAGCCCGGGAACGCGATCGCCTATGCGCAGGGCCCCAACCGGCTTTTCGCGGCGCGCGCCGACGGGCCGGTGCTCGACGCGTACGATCTCGAGACCGGATCGCACGAGACGGTCTCCCTCGCCAACGCGCGGACGGGGACGTTCGCGGCGGGCGCGACCGCGCTCGCGGTCGTGCCGCGCACGGACTTTCTCTATGCGCTCGACGGCGGACGGGCCGTGGTCATCGAGACTCACGGCGCGTCACCGTTCGCGTCCATTCCCGTGAGCGGAACGTTCCTGGGCGTCGACGGCGCAGGCGACAAGCTCGTCGTCGCTGGCGCGACGGGCGCGGACCTGATCGAGACCGGACGTCATGCGCTGGCCTGGCGCATCCCCGGCGTGCTCTTCGCCGCGCTCCTGGCGTTCGTGGTCGTGCTTCTCGCGAGGCGGCTCTTCGCATCGCCGGTGGTCGCGGCCGTCGCCGGGCTCGCGGTGCTCCTCGACGGCTCGATGTTCGCGCAGGCGCGGATCGGGATGAACGATGTGTACGTGGGGGCGCTCATCGTCGCGGGGTGGTACTTCGTCGTCGCGGCGTATCGGCCGCGGCGATCGGCAGTGATCGACATCCTGATCGCCGGCGTCCTGTTCGGCCTCGCCGCGGCGGCGAAGTGGGCGGCGTTCTATGCCCTCGCCGGCCTGCTGATCGCGACCATCGCGGTCACGCTGCGCGCGTACGATCGCGGTCGGCCGGGGACGGGCGGCCCGCTCGATCTGCTCGCCGGGCGCGGACGCAACGCGGCCTTGCTGTTCGCGTCATTCGCGGTGGTCCCGGTCGCGATCTATCTCGCGAGCTACGTCCACTGGTTCGGCGGACCGACTATCCCGTTCGGCTGGAACCTCGTCGAACTGACGCAGCAGATGTACTGGTATCACTCGAGCCTCACCGCGCCGCATCCCGCCGGGTCGCCGTGGTGGAGCTGGCCGCTCGTGCTCAAACCCGTGTACTGGTACTTCGGACAATCCGCGGACGGCGAGAACGCTTACATCTACGACGCCGGGAACGTCGTGCTCTTCTGGGCGGGTCTCGTCGCATTCGGCTGGTGCGCGGTGGCGTCAATACGCGCTCGGTCAGCGAGCCTCGGCTTCGTCGTCTTCGCGGGCCTTGCGCAGTACGTGGCCTGGATCCCGATCGGCCGCGTCTTGTTCTTCTATCACTTCTTCACGGTCCTGCCGTTCTACCTGCTCGCGCTTGCCGCCGGCCTCGCGTATCTCTGGGACACCGGGCGGGCACGTTGGGTCGTCGCCTACCTCGCGACCGCCGCCGCGGCGTTCGCCTACTTCTATCCGTTCATCTCCGCGCAGCCGTTCCCCGGCGCGCAGGCCGGGATGTTCTTCATCCTCCCGACCTGGACCTACGACTGCCAGTTCTATCCGACGTTCGTGTGCAATCCGACCCTCGGGTCAAGCTTCTCCGCCGGAGCGCTCCTGGGGCGGCTCGTGCTCGCGTTCGCGGTCGCGGGCGGCGTCGCGCTCCTCGTTATGGCTGGGAGCTCGCCTCAGATCTCACGCCTCTTGGCTACGGCGCGGTCTGGTACGCGCCGCTAGCGAAGATCACAGCCGCGATCGCCAGGGCGATGACCACTGCGACGAGGAGCGCGAGGATCGCATCGGTCAGCCCGACGTTCGCGTCGGCGAAGAGGCGGCGCGGGCGCGCGGCGTAGAGGACGACGGTGATGTTGTCCTCGCCGCCGCGCTCGTTCGCGAGATCGACGAGTGATTTCACGGCGCGCTCGATGTCCTGCGACCGCGCCTCTGCGGCGATCTCTTCGTCCGGCACGTGCCTCGTGAGGCCATCGGAGCAGAGGAGGAGCCGATCACCAGGGACGAGGGTCTCGACGAAGACATCGGGCTGCACGCCGTTCGGATCGCCGACGAAGCGTGTGATCGAGCTCGGGAATGCCCCGGAGTGGTCGGCGGTGATTCTTTGGATCGTGCCGTCACGCACGAGGTAGGCGCGGCTATCGCCGAGGTTTCCGACGACCGCGTTGTTGCCGCTCACCGCGGCTGCGACGAGCGTCGACGCGGCGCCCTTTTGTCCGCTCTTTCCGGCGGCGCCGAGCACCGCGTCGTTGGCGTCGCGCATCGCGGCGGCGAGCGCGTCGGCGCGCGAGAGCTCGGCGCTCGCGTCGAAGAAGCGTCGCGAGAGCGCCTCGATGGCGGCGCTACTCGCCATCTCGCCGCCGGCCTCGCCGCCGACGCCGTCCGCGACGGCGAGCAACGTCCCGCGCGGCTCTACGCGTACCAGATAGCGGTCCTCGTTCAACTCCCGCACGCGACCGACGTCCGTCCGTGCGGCGGTCCTCTTCCCCAGGGTTAATCCCCCTTCTTCGTGCAGTCCTTCCCGGCGACGTAATACAACGTCGCGGTCCCCTTCGCGGTGATGGCCGTTCCGGCCGGAGGGTCCTGGCTGACCACGGCGCAGGGACCGCCTGATCCCTGACCGACATCCCACGCCACCGTTGCGTACCCGGCACCGCGCAGGATCTCGATCGCGTCGCCGAGCTTCTTGCCCACGACGTTCGGTGAGACCTTGCCGGCCGCGGTGGCGGTCGGATTCGGCGGCGAGGAGAGGCCGGCCCGTGAGAAGGACGCGAAGAAAAGGGCCGTCGCGAGGAGCACCGCCAGCACGGCGAGCACCGCGACGGTGCTGTCGAAGCGCGGGAACGACCAGCGCCGGGGAGCGCGCGTCACCGGAAGCGCGCCAAGGGAGGTCGTGTGGTCTCCTGCGCCTTCGGCCACGTCGGCGAACGCGCGCGCGAACGCGCCGGCGCTTGCGTAGCGGCGTACCGGATCGACGGCGAGCGCACCGGTGAGCACGGCATCGACACGCCCGTCCACGCCGATGCGCCTGTTGCGGAGCGAGGGTGGTGGCCCGAGGAGGCGCTTGCGCACGAGCTCTTCGCTCGAACCGCCGTCGAAGACTGGCTGGCCGGCGAGGAGCTCGTAAGCGAGAAGACCGAGGCCGTACACGTCGGTCTGGGCCGTCACCTCGCCGCCTCTGACTCTCTCGGGAGCGATGTAGCGTGCGGTGCCGAGAAGCTGCTGCTCGTCCTTGTCGCGTGCGGCGCGCGCGATGCCGAAGTCGGTGAGCTTCGCGATGCCCGATGGATCGACGATGACATTCGCGGGCTTCACATCGCAGTGCACGACGCCGGCGGCGTGTGCCGCGTCGAGGGCGGCCGCGACCTGCGTAACGATCCGAGAGACCTCGTGTGGCGGCAAGGGACCACGCTCCGCGACGACGTCGCGCAGCGTCTTGCCCGCCACGAGCTCCATCACCATGAACGCGTCCGCCCCGTCACGACCCTCATCGAACACCGTGACCACGTTCGGATGGACGACCGCGGCCGCGCGCCGCGCCTCATCCGCAAACCGCGCGCGGAACGCCTCGTCGGCGCCCGGGCCAAGCACCTTGACCGCCACGTCGCGGTCGAGCTTGGAGTCTCGCGCCCGCCACACCTCGCCCGCACCGCCTTCGTCGATCCGCTCCAGCAGGCGGTAGCGACCTGCGAGGACGCGGCGCGCGGCCTGGCCACGTGGTTCGAGCGCCATGCCCTCGCTCGCCCGCAAGAGCTAAGCCAACGCGCCGTTACGACAGGCGGACGAGGGCCGCCAGGGATTCCTCGTATGTCCGGTCGCTGCCCAGAATCGAGAGCTCCTCGCCGATCAGCTCGACGATCGCCGGCGAAGGTAGGGGCACCGTCCGCTCCCAGCGCTTCTCGCCGTTCATCAGCACGGTCGTGGTCTGATGCCGTGGGTCGGGTTGCCGCTTCACGACGAACTCCGCGAGCTGACCTTCGCGCTCCGCCTGCACGCGGATGCCCGACACGTCGCCTTCCTCCAGCCCACGCTCGAAACGAGGCCGCACGCGCACCATCACGCGCGCGCCGTCCGAACGCGCGATCGCGAAGAGCAGACCGCCCGCCTCCGAAGATGCGAGCGCGTCGAGCGGCCGCCAGCCTAGACGTGATGCGAGCCAGCCGACGAAGAGCAGCGCCTGCGAGGGATGGATGTCGCGTCCATCCATGTCCACCGCGAACCCCACTCGGACCCCGCTGACGCTATCGAGGAAGGGCCGCCACGCGGGTACGTCGAAGAACGAGGTGATCATCTCGCGCCATGGCGTGAGGCGAGTCCAGTTGAGGTCGGTCACTCCGAACAGGCCCTTCGCCTGAGAGTTGATGCGGGCGATCGACGGCAGGGCGATGTCGGGCCGCGCGAAGTCCGACGAATCGACGACGAAGCGGTCGGCGACGCCGAGGAGATCACCAAATGGCGGACCGCTCACCGGCGGCGCGCCCGTCCACCAGAGGAACACCGGCAGGTCGGGCACGAGAAGGGGGATGACCGCGGACGCGACCCTCTGGCGCGAATCGCCCCGGGCTCGCACGAGGATCTGCTCGTAGCAGACCTGCGTCGCCCCGTCGGCGACCGGAAGGTGGCAGTGCATCTCTATGTGCGCCTCGACGTCGGCTGGCGCGCCGCGATCGGCGAGCACGACGATCGCCCGCGACGGGTGACGCAGGGACAGCTCGGAAATACTCTTCGCGGCACGGCGGGCGTGCACCTCGCGCTCGGCGTACACGACGAGGTTGAGGACCGATGCGCGTGCGGCCGCAAGCCCCTGCTCTCGGGCGTGTGCCATCAAAGCGCGCCGGAGGCGCATCAGTTCGCGCTCGACCGCGGCGACCCCGAGGACGCGTGCCCCCCAGAAGGTCGTATCGACGGCTAGGCTTTGCGCCACTCTCGCCCGTCCCTTTCGATGAGCAGGTTCGCCTCGATGGGTCCCCACGTGCCCGCTTCGTAGATCGGCGGACCCTCCGGCGCCGCGGCCCACGCTTCGATGATCGGATCGACGAACGCCCATTGCTGGTCAACCTCGTCGCGTCGGGTGAAGAGCGTGGCATCGCCGCGGAGCGCGTCGAGGATGAGGGTTTCATAAGCATCCGGGGCCTCGACCATGAATGCAGCGCCGTAGTCGAAGTCCATGTTCACCGAGCGGATGCGAATGCCCTGCACCGGCACCTTCGCGCCGAACTTCAGCGAGACCCCCTCGTTGGGCTGGATGCGGAGGACGAGGGCGTTCGGCTCGAGCCCTTCTGACGCCTCGCGCGAGAAAAGCTGGTGCGGCGCGGAGCGGAACTGGATCGCGATCTCGGTGGAACGCTTGGGAAGGCGTTTCCCGGTGCGCATGTAGAACGGCGTTCCCTCCCAGCGCCAGTTGTCGACCCAGCATTTGAGCGCGACGTAGGTCTCGGTGCGCGAATCCCGCGCGACCCCTGGCTCTTCGCGATAGGCGTTGACCGCGACGCCCTCAATGAACCCGCGGCCGTACTGGCCGCGGACCGCGTTCGTAGCGACGCCGTCCGCGGTGATCGGGCGCAGCACGCGCAGCACCTTCACCTTTTCGTCGCGTACCGCCTTGTCGTCGAACGCCGCCGGCGGCTCCATCGCGACAAGGGCGAGGAGCTGTAAGAGATGGTTCTGGACGATGTCACGCATCGCGCCCGCCTGCTCGTAGTAACCGGCGCGTTCTTCTACTCCGATCGTCTCGGCGACCGTGATCTGCACGTGGTCGACGTACTGCCGGTTCCAGATCGGCTCGAAGATCCCGTTCGCGAACCGCATGACGAGGATGTTCTGGACCGTCTCTTTGCCGAGGTAGTGATCGATACGGAAGATCTCGTCCTCGCGGAAGACCGTGTGGAGGATCTCGGTAAGCTCGCGCGCGGACTCGCGGTTACGACCGAAAGGCTTCTCGATCACCACCCGGGCCCAGCCCGTGTCGCCCCGGAGGCGGTGCTCGCCGATGGCTCGCACGATGCTCGCGTACGCGGGCGGCGGTGTCGCGAGATAGAAGAGGCGGTTCGCGTGCGTGCCGAGCTCGTGGTCGAGGCGATCGAGCGTCTCGCGGAGCCTCCCGTAGCCGCGCTCGTCGGCGGTGGCGACGAAGTGCAGTTGTTCGGCGAAGCTTCGCCACACCTCCTCGTTGAGCGGTTTGGTGCGGCTGTGCTGCGCGACGGCGAGGCGGAGCTCCTCGCGATACGCCGCCTCGGTCAGGGGTCGGCGAGCGGTGCCCACGACACAGAACGCCGCCGGAAGCAGGCGCTGCAAGGCGAGGTTGTAAAGCGCCGGGATCAGCTTGCGTAGGGCGAGATCGCCCGAGCCTCCGAAGATAACGATCGTCGAGGGCTCGGGGATGCGCTGAAAGCGCAGCCCCTCGCGCAGCGGGTTTTGGATGGTGGTCGCCAGGTGGCCCTATTCCTTTTTCAGCGCGTGCCCGCCGAACTGGTTGCGGAGTGCGGCCGCGACCTTCATCGCGAAGCTCGAGTCCTGCCGCGAGGCGAAGCGCGCGAAGAGTGAGTGCGCGAGCGCGGTCATCGGGACGTCGTGATTGATGGCTTCGATGATCGTCCATCGGCCCTCACCGGAATCGGCGACCCAGCCCTTGATGCCGGCGAGATCCGTGCCCTCCTGCTCGAACGCGCGCTCGGCGAGCTCCAGCAGCCACGAGCGCACCACGCTTCCCTGGAGCCAAACGGATGAGACCTTTTTGAGGTCGAGCTCGAACTCGCTCGCGTGAAGCAGCTCGAACCCTTCCCCGTACGACTGCATCATCCCGTACTCGATCCCGTTGTGGACCATCTTCACGAAGTGTCCGGCGCCGGCTTTGCCGAAATGTGCCCAGCCATTTGGCGGCGCGAGCGCATCGAGGATTGGCTTCGCGACGGCGACGGCGTCGGCGGGACCCCCGACCATCATGCAATAGCCGTTTTCGAGTCCCCAGATCCCTCCCGAGACGCCGACATCGAGGAAGCGCAGGCCTTTGGCTGTGTATTTTTCAGCGCGCTTCATCGAATCGCGGAAGTTGCTGTTCCCGCCATCCACGAGCACGTCGCCAGGTGAGGCGTAGCGCGCGAACTCATCGAGGGTGTGATCGGTCGCATCACCCGCAGGGACCATCGACCAGAGCACCCGCGGCGGCTTGAGCTTGCGCACCATGTCCTCGATCGAGCTCGCCCCCAACGCGCCATGTCCGACGGCTTCCTGCACCGGCTCGGGGCTCCGGTTTCCCGCGACCACGCGATGACCGCCCCGCGCGAGGCGCGTGACCATGTTCCCGCCCATGCGCCCTAAGCCGTATAAACCTATGTCCACGCGCGCCTCTTCTATCGCCCTTCGGCGAGATTTTGGTCCGTGTTCGCCGTGCGCCTTACGGGCTGCATTGTGCGGTAGGGTTAGAACGTGGCGACGATGGCGGAAACCGGCACCAAACTCGAGCTCTACCGCGAGCTAGCTCGCCAGCTGCGCATCGACAGCATTCGCTGCTCCACGGCCGCTGGATCCGGGCATCCCACGTCGTCGCTCTCCGCGGCCGACCTCATGGCGGTGCTCCTCGCCGGACATCTCCGCTACGACTTCGCTCAGCCGGACGATCCGGCGAACGATCACCTCATCTTTTCGAAGGGCCACGCTTCGCCGCTCGTGTATGCGCTGTTCAAGGCGGCGGGCGCGATCAGCGACGACGAGCTCATGACCTTCCGCAAGTTCGGCAGCAAGCTCGAAGGCCACCCAACCCCCGTGCTCCCATGGGTCGACGTCGCGACCGGCTCGCTCGGTCAGGGGCTGCCGATCGGCGTCGGCATCGCTCTCGCGGGAAAGCGTCCGCTCGACGCGCCGTACCACGTCTGGGTCCTGGTCGGCGACAGCGAGACCGCCGAGGGGTCGATCTGGGAAGCCTTCGACCATGCCGGGCACGAGGGTCTTGAGAACCTCACCGCGATCGTCGACGTGAACCGTCTGGGACAGCGCGGGCCGACCGAGCTGGAGTGGGACATGGGCGCATACGCCGCGCGCGTCCGGGCCTTTGGGGTCGACCCGATCGTGATCGACGGCCACGACCTCGCCGAAATCGATGACGCGCTCGGTCGCGCCCGCGACGCCGAGCGGCCGACCGCCGTCCTCGCCCGAACGATCAAGGGCAAGGGCGTGTCCTTCCTCGAGGACAAGGAAGGCTGGCATGGCAAGGCCCTCGATCCGGAGCAGGCGAAGCAGGCCATCGCCGAGCTCGGCGGCGAGACCCGGTCGCGCGCCTTCCCGGTCGTGAAGCCCGAACGCTGGGAGCCGCGACCCCTGCAGCGCACCGGGTCGATCTCGCTCAAGACGTATGCCGAGCCGGTGGCGACGCGGAAGGCGTACGGCGAGGCGCTTGCGGCCCTCGGTGCGGCGCGCAAGGACGTGGTCGTCCTGGACGCTGAGGTCTCGAACTCGACGCATGCGGAGGACTTCAAGAAGACGGCCCCGGACCGGTTCTTCGAGATGTACATCGCCGAGCAGCAGATGGTCGCGGCGGCCGTGGGGATGCAGGTCGTCGGGCTCGTGCCGTTCGCATCGACGTTCGCCGCGTTCTTCACGCGCGCATACGACTTCATCCGTATGGCCGCGGTCTCGCGCGCGGATATCCGCCTGGTCGGCTCGCACGCCGGCGTCTCGATAGGCGAGGACGGCCCGTCGCAGATGGGGCTCGAGGATCTCGCGATGATGCGAGCCGTTCACGGCAGTACGGTGCTCTACCCGTGCGATGGCAATCAGACCGCGAGGCTCGTCGCGCAGATGGCCGACCGCAAAGGCATCACCTATCTCCGCACGACACGTGAGAAGACGCCGGTGATCTACGGCCCAAGCGAGGAGTTTCCGATCGGCTGGTGCAAGGTCGTGCGCGGTACGGAGAAAGACCGTGTCACGATCGTGGCGGCGGGCATCACCCTCCACGAGGCCCTCAAGGCGTACGACGTCCTGAAGAGTCAGGACATCGCCGCGCGGGTCATCGACCTCTACACGGTGAAGCCGATCGACGCCGATGCCTTGGCGGACGCGGCCAAAGTCACTGGCGGACGATTCGTCGTCGTGGAGGACCACTGGGCCGAGGGCGGTATCGGTGACGCGGTCCTTGCCGCACTCGCGGAGAAGGGTGTCCGCGAGGTCCGGTACCGGCACCTGGCCGTCCGCAAGATGCCCGGGTCCGGCAAGCCGGCCGAGCTCCTCGACGATACGGGTATCAGCACGGTCCACATCGTTCGCGCGGTGAAAGCGCTCCTCTAACCAGGCGAGTGCGTCGAGCTTCGGCCGTTCTCGCGGGCCTGGCGATCGGCATCGCCGCTTGGCTCATCCCGATGCAGCCCACCGCGGTCCGCTCGCCCGAAGTCCGATTCTCCGAGTCCCCGGCCCCCGCCGTCGCTCCGGTGGCCTGCGATCAGAAGATCGCCGTGACCCTTCCAATAGGAGCGCTGGACGCGACGTCGAGCTCCTGGTCTCCCGATGGCAGGCTCCTCGCGCTTGGCGCGCACGCGTTCTCACGCATGGGCTCGGCCACGCCGGATCAGCAGCGAGTGCTCGTGCTCACCGTCGCGACGCTCGACCTCCGCGATATCGCCCGAGGTTCCGATCCGGTGTGGTCGGCGGATGGCTCGCGTCTGGCGTTTCGCGATGGTCATGCCTGGACCGATCCGACGGCGGACCTGGTGATCTACGACGTCTCGTCCGCCCACGAAGTGGGCCGGATCGCCGGGGCCAATACGAAGCTGCCTTTTGGTTGGCGGGGCGGCGAGCTTCTCTACTGGAAGGGGTCCGAGCTCTGGACATGGCGCGGCGGAACGGGGACGCGCGTGTTCGATCTCGGCCGTGATCCTGAGCCAGGGCTCGCTATCCGATTCAGCGGCGACGGCGAGCGGGCCGTGGTCACGGTCA
>WNGI01000781.1_pt1 | contig 34907 bp, 29 predicted proteins | sample 5400621 | NCBI WGS metagenome assembly WNGI01 (sample SAMN13153374, study PRJNA577476) | soil metagenome | isolation source: 20 cm soil or saprolite under Garry oak tree replicate 1 | place: USA:California | collected 2016-06-15
ACGCCTCGACCGCCGCCTTCTCGACGAAGAGGAATCCAGCGGGCGCAGTCGAGTTGTAATCGAGTGAGCCGGTCAGGAGGCTGTGCATGCTCCGGTCGATGATGTTGAGGGCGAGAAACGCTTCGTCGAGCCACAAGGAGCGGTTCACGGCGTAGTCGCGCAAGCGCACGACCACCCCCAACAGGACGACGAGCCAGAGCAGCTCGCGGGAGACAAGAATCGACTCCATCCGCATCCAGATGGAGCTCGACGGAGTCGCCGGCTCCGTTCGTAGATGTCCCGAACCGACCCCTGACGAGGTGGAAGTCAAAGCCGCGCGGCCCAAGCGCTGATTGTAGACCTCAGTTCTTCGTCATGTTCGCCAGGCCGCCAGCGGGTGCAACTCCCAGCCCGAGAAGGAGTGCCACGCCTCGTCGGTGTGCTCCGGGTCCCAGTAGAGGAAGCCCTGGACATCTACTCGCGAACCAACCGGAGGCAGGACGGTCGACGGCGCAACGCCCGCGTCCCGCCAGGTCCCTGAGATCTCGAGATGGATCGTGCGCATGTGCTCCGGGAGATCGAGCCGCATCGGGTCGGTAACGTTGAAGACGCGGTCGCCGTCCGGAGGGGAGCCCAGATCGGGAACGACGGCGTGGCGCCGTTGAGGCATGGGAGGTCGAGCGCTCTCCGGCTGGTGCCGGTCAGGTGCGGCTGGAGGAGCCCTCCGGCTTCGGTCGCCCCGCCGAGTGGCGAGCGGCGGGACCCGATCACCCGCGGGATCGTCGTGAGTATCGGCTTGCACCGCGTGTGCGGATTCCACGATCGCAGTCGCGGTCCCGCCAGGGCCGCGGCGCAGCCGGGAGGGCAGGCGACGTGCTGCCATAGGCCCAGCGAAAGCGTGGGATGACGCCGTGCCCATGCGGGATACGTCGCGCCGTGCCGACCGAGCCAGGTGCTGAACCCCCTGACGTCGTGGAAGCGATGACCGCGCCAGAGGAGCCCGTTCACAGCCACGTCTCCAAACGACTGTGGCAGCGCCAGCGGCCGTGCCGGAACCGCACTGGAGACGGCGAGCACGCAAATCGCTCCCATGAACCCGGCGACGCACATGGTGGACAAGCGGCGCATGCGCACGATCGTAGGCGCTCCCGGCCGAACGCGATAGCTTCCGCCTCATGGCGCCACCATTTCCCCGTTCACTCCGTCGAGCTCGCATCGTCGACGTTCACACCCACATGGTTCCGTCGGGCGATGACGGAGTCGCGACCGTCGAGGAGGGCTTCGCCCTCTGCCGCCAGGCCGCGAAGCGCGGAACGTACCTTCTCTACGGAACGCCGCATGTCAACGATGACCTTCCGCTGACGTCCGAGCGCGAGAGGATCGTGCGGGGGAACGCGAAGCGCCTTACGGAGCTTCTTCATGCCATGGGACTCGAGCTCCGAGTCGGATTCGAGCTACACCCCAGCGTCGCGCTCCGAGATGCTGACTTGAGACGCTACCGGCTGGACCGCTTCGACGCAGTCCTCCTCGAGTGCCCGCTCGAGAGCGACACAGGGTACGGCGTCGACCAGATCTTCGCGGCCGCCGATCGGATTGAGTCAGCCGGTCTGCTTCCGGTCCTGGCTCATCCCGAGCGATCTCCCGCTTTCCTCACCGAGCAGCGCGCAGGCGGGGAGGCCGCCCGGCGCGGCTGGCTGCTGCAGGTGACCGCAGCGAGCCTGCTCGGTCGGAACGGCGACGAGGTCGCCCGGTTCGCCTGGTCCCTGCTCGAGCACCACAACGCCCGACTCGTGGCCTCAGATGCTCACCGGCCCGACCGTCCGCCGTTCCTGGACGGCGCCCTTACAGTCCTGTCGCGGCGCCTAGGGCGTCGGCGAGCGGCGGGGCTGCTCGACGGAACTGCGCTCGGCGTAGCAGCGGTTAGGGAACCGGCGTCGGCGTCGTGACCCCGAGGGGACCGCTGACGCCGCTCGCTGAGATGACGATCGTCGACGTCTGGCGGGAGCTCGCCGCGCGCGTGAGCCTCGCGCGCGCGGTGGGACCGATCACGTCCTGGAAAGCACTCCGCGACGATCTTGCGTCTGCGCATGTTCGGGTCACCCGTCGCCGGGATGTCGCCGACGCCATCTGGACGGAGGCAGCCGCGGAGGTCGGCGCCTCCTTGACGACTCTGGCGCCGGGCTTCTTCGAAATCCGAAAGGACGAGAAAGCGACGCGTGTGATTCGCGAGCGAGTCATGCTCAACGATGCCGTCTCGATCGAGATCGCCGAGGACAAGCGGCTTTCTCGCCGCCTCATAGCCGAGTCGGGAATCCCCGTTCCGGACTGGTGCGACTTCGATGCGCGCGATGCCCGCCGGGGTTACGAGTTCCTCGCCCGACAGAAGCCACCCTTCGTCGTCAAGCCCGCAACGGCATCGGGCGGGAAAGGGATCACGACGAATGTGCGGCTGCCAGCGGAGCTTCGCCGGGCTGTGATCACGGCGGCCAGGTGGGATTCGCAGCTCATGCTCGAGCAACAAGCTGAGGGAGACGTCTACCGTCTGCTCGTCCTCGATGGTGAGGTCGTCGACCTCGTGCGCCGTCTGCGCCCACGCCTGACGGGCGACGGCGAGTCGACGATCAGCGAGCTCCTTCTTGCCGAGAACCGCCGACGCCTCGCGGATCCATCGTCGTTCGTGGGGCTTCCTCTGGACCTCGATTGCCTCTTGACGCTGAAGGCTCAGGGGCTGGGGTTGCGCTCGGTTCCGAGCCGGGGTGCGACATTCACGGTCAGAACGGTGACGAATCACAACGGAGAGATGGAGAACGAAACAGTAGACGACTCCATCAGCGAAGAACTGCAGGCGGATGCAGCATCAGCGGCTGAGATCCTCGGGCTTCGCCTCGCGGCGCTGGACATCGTCACGCAGGATCACCAGCTGGGACTGCAGGAGTCAGGGGGCGTCGTCCTCGAGGTCAACCCAGTGCCGGCCCTGTACCACCACTACCGCGTGGTCGACCGCTCGCGTGCGACGAAGGTGGCCGTGCCGATCCTCCGAAGCCTGCTCGAGTGAGGCGCGCAGCTCATTGCGGGTTCCAGCGATACGTGTCGAGCGACCAGAAGCGGCCGGGATTGTCCGACACCGCGAAACGCAGCCGGAAGTGATCGCTCGCAGCGAGCTCCTCCCGGACGATGCGGAGCAGGTCGGCGTGGTACAGCCAGGTCGCACGCAGACGGCGACCGGTGCCCTCTGCGCCTCCCGGAATGTGAGCGAAGTCCGGCGACGTGGCGTACGCAGCGGGATCGTCAACCGGCGCGACTGTCCCGATCCGGAGGCAGGTTACGGCGGTCTCAGTTGTCTCCGCGATGAAGCGGCCGTAGCCTTCGCCGAACGCCTTCGCTGCGCCGTACTCGCTGTCGGGCCTGATCGGATCGGTCGGCCGAACGAGGATGTTGGCCGCGTCGGTCCCCGGTCCGGGCACCAAGCCTCGCCGAAAATAGTCGAGCTCGAAACCACCGACAACGTGATTCGTCGAGGCCAGAATCACGCGCCGGACGCCGATCTGTGCGGCCGCATCAAGCACGTTCCTCGTGCCGAGCATGTCAACCGCGAGCAGTCCCTCCCACCCGCGAGACACCCCGGTAGCGAGATGCACCACCGCGCCGCCTGGCTCGAGGCACCGTCTCAGAAGCTCGCGGTCGCCGACATCGCCGCGGACGTCGCGCGACGCAGGCGAGCCCGGCGAGGGCTCAACCACGTCCAGACAAATCACGTGCCCGTCCTCCGAAAGAGCGGGCGCGAGGATGGTGCCGATCGTCCCCGCCGCGCCGGTGATCAGAATATCTCCCCAATGCTGCGTCAATTCGCGCCAACGCTAACGTCCGCGCACACGCGCGGCTCGAGGAGGATCGCCACGTGGAGCATTGGCGCCGCCTGAGCTCCCGCCCCGTGTCCAGGGGGTACATCCACCTCGACGAGGATCTCGTCCGGCTACCCGACGGGCGAGAGTTGAGCTACCAGGTGGTCCGGGCCAACGGATTTGCGTGTGCCTGTCCGGTCACCACCGACGGGCTGGTCGCCCTCGTCCGCCAGTATCGATACCCGCTCGATGAGGTCATCTCCGAACTCCCGGCTGGATCAGTCGAGCCAGGAGAGTCTCCGCTGGCTGCGGCACAGCGCGAGACCGCGGAGGAGGTCGGCCTCGGGAGCGACGACTGGGTCGAGCTGGGCTCTTTCTGGACGATGCCGGGCCGCGGCGACGAAGTCGGTCACCTCTTCCTTGCACGCAATGCCAGACCGGTTGAGCGGCCGCCCCAGGAGGAGCAGACAGAAGTTCTCCTCGAGCCGATCGAGGTCGCGCTCGAGCTAGTCGGAACTGTGAGAGATGCGCTCTGCCTCCGCCTTGCACAAGAGCGTCTGTGACAATCGGAGCGAACAGGGAGGATGCAGCACCGCCGGAGCAAGCCCGAGCAACCACGGATATCCGCGCGTTCGCTCGCGGTGGATCGCTTGCCGTCGCGGGGCTCGCCTTTGGCGCGCTGCTCCAGTTCCTCGTCGTGGTCGTTATCACGCGCGGGCTCGATACAGGGTCGGCAGGGACTCTCCTCGAGACGATCGCGTTCTTCACGATCCTCAGCAGCGCTGGGACGCTCGGCGCAGACATTGGCGTCGTCCGCGACATCCCCTTGCTCGTAGCGACCGGCCGTGCAGGCGACGTGCGACGCCTGCTCGCGGTGGCTGGTTATCCCGTAGCCGTTGTCGGGATCCTCGTCGCGGTCGTGTCGTTCGTCGCTGCGAACCCGCTCTCGGATGCGCTGTTCGATCCGTCCCACAGCCACGACGGCGCGACATTCATCCGTATCGTCGCCCCGGCCTTGCCGCTCGCTGCCTTGACGACTGTCGCGCTTGCCGCGACTCGCGGACTGGGGACGATGGTGCCGTATGTGGCTGTCCAAAACCTAGTCGTTCCGGCTGTCCGCGTTGCGTTGGTCGTAGCCGCCGTCGGCGCCGACCTTGCGGGAGCAAGGATCGCTGTAGCGTGGACACTGCCGGTTGCGGCGGGCGCCCTCGCCGCATTCGTCGCACTGCGAAGGCTCGTGCTGAGAGTGGAACGCAGTGCTTTCTCGCCATCCGGAGAGAGTTCGAGCCGAATCAGTGCCGCTCGCTTCTGGGGATTCGCAGCACCTCGTGGCGTCGCATCGATCTTCGAGATCACGGTGCTCATGCTGGACGTTCTGCTCGTCGGGGCCCTCCGCTCGACACGCGAGGCTGCCGTCTATGCAGCGGCGAGCCGGCTGGTGATATTCGGAGGCTTCCTTCTGTTTGCGGTGTCGAGGCCGCTCGCACCTCTCTTCAGCGAACTGCTCGCCCGCGGCGACAACCACGCGGCCGGAGCCCTCTACCACATTGCGACGTGGTGGGGAATGGTTGTTGCCTGGCCCCTCTACATCACATGCGCGATCTTTGCGGTCCCTGTGATGACGGTTTTCGGCTCCGGCTATTCAGCAGGTAGCACGGCACTGGTCATCCTGTCGTTGGCGTACCTGTTCGACCTCGGAACGGGGAACATGAACGTTCTTCTTCTGATGTCCGGAAAGAGCTCGTGGAATCTCGCCAACTCGGCGCTGGCACTCGTCCTGAACGTAGGCCTCAACATCGTCCTGATCCCTCGCATGGGCATCGAAGGCGCCGCGATCGCTTGGGCCGTGAGCGTCGTCGCGTACAACTTGGCGGCAGTCTTCGAGATTCGCGTGTTGCTCGGCCTTGGCCCGCTGAACTCCGTGTATACGATCATCGTCGGGGCGACGGTCATCTCTTACGGGGTCTTCGGCGCGGCGGCGCGACTCCTGTTCGGCAACTCCACACGAGGACTCGTCGTTGCGTCCACTCTCGGGACCGTGCTCTACGGCATGCTCCTTTGGCGTTGGAGGGAGGTGCTCAGGCTGCGGGATCTTGCGGCTGCGATCAGGCCCTCGCCACGGCGTGCCTGAATTGCCGGGTCGCACGATCGAGGAAGGAACCGAACCGGGTCCGACGTAGGATGGATTCTGATGGCCCTGGCGACTGAACGTGCGCAGACGAGTCGAGTTGCGCTCGACGTTTACGGGTTACGGATCCGACTCGAAGGGTGGCCCGAAGCGATCGAGGCCGCCCGGCTCGACTTTGCGTGGTTCGAGAGCCACGAGGACGGCGACGATGCCGATCTTCGGGTGAGAGTCCAGTGCAGGGAGCCCGACTTCGATGGCTTCGGTGAGATAGGCGCAAGCTTCATCACGCCCAGGAACGTCGTCTACCAAGACGGAAGACGCAAGATCGTTGACTATTTCGGCCGCGCGGTCGCCGTTGTAGATCCGGAAGGACACCATGTTCTATTCCAAGGCAATGACCTTTCGATCACTCATGAGGCCGTCTACCAGCTTCTTGTCTCGCGCGTTGGCGAGCATCTCGAGAAGATCGGCCTGCCCCGCCTCCACGGCCTGGCGCTCTCGGGCCGCGAGGGCGCGGTCGTGATCATGCTTCCTTCCGGAGGCGGAAAGACGACGCTCGGGCTTCGCGCGCTGCAGGACGCTGACGTCAAGCTCCTGTCGGAGGACAGCGCCCTGATCGATCACCGCGGGAGCCTCCACCCGTTTCCGCTTCGGATCGGCGTCAACGCGACGGACGCAGCCAAGCTTCCCCAGGGACACGTCCGCAGGATCGAGCGCATGGAGCTCCACCCGAAGTTCGCGCTGGAGATCGCAGCGTTTGAGGACCAGATCGAACGTGAGCCCCAGCCCTTGCGGCACATCGTCATCGGACGTCGCTCGCTCGGATTGAACGCGACGCTCGACTCGCTGCCACGTCGCGCGGCAATGCCGACTCTCTTCCGCGAGGCGGTCGTGGGGGTCGGCGTCTATCAGGGGATGGAGTGGCTGCTCCAGCACGGTATGCGCGACGTCGTGCGACAAGTTCATCCGGCGCTGACGAGATCCAGGTGCTGCCTCGCCGGCCTCAGGCGTGCGAAGGTCTGGCGCATGACGGTTGGACGGGATCACGAACGCAACTGGGCGACCCTGCGTCAGCTGCTCGATTGATTCTGCGGGCCGGCGCTCACGCGCTTGCGAAGGCTGCTGCGGTCGTTGCGCAACGCCTGATGCTTCGAACGGAGCGGACCCCGATGCGGGCGCTCTGGGCGGGCGTGCACGAGTTGGCGATCGGCCTAGTCGCTGCGGGCTTCGCCCGCGCGAACAGCGCGTCGGTCTACGTCAAGGGGAGCTTCGGGTTTGGCGATCCTGTCTACGGCGTTTCCGACATCGACCTGGTGATCGTCGTGCCGAGCGCCGGGGAGCGGACTACCGACGCCCGAGCGGTGGCGAGTGTCAAACGACACTGGAGCAAGGTTGTCGCAGCATTTCCCCCACTCCACGAGCTCTTCCACATCTTCGTCTACGACGGTCAATCCTTGCGCGATGCAGTCTCCGCACCTTGCTTCACCTTCGGCCTCGATCGGCATCCGCCGCGCGCCGGCTTCCTCGGGCCCGAGCCTCTCGTCGACGAAATGGGTCTACAAGAGCGGCCAGAGCTCTACGGAGCCCCCCGGGAATGGCGCCTCGTCAGAGGGCGTTCGGCCGAGGTAGTCCCTCCGCCGGATGAGATCAGTTATCGACGGCTTACGTCGTGGTTGGAGCTTCAGTTCTGGTGGCGCTATGTCTTTCCGGCATGCGTGGATCCTCGGGGCCCACGCCTCCCATACCTTTGCGTAAAACTCGTCGCCGAGCCGGCGCGGATCTGGCTCTGGCTCGCCCACACGGAGCAGCACTTTTCGCGTGTCGACGTGCTCCGTCGAGCGATGCAGCAGCTGCCGGAAGAGGAGGAGGCCTTTCGGAGCGCACTCGAGTTGCATCGTGCGCTTCCCACCTCTCCCGCGCCGCCGCTGGCTGAGACGCTCCCACATCTCGTCCGGCTTTCTTCGTTGATCGCAACCGAGTTGTGCCGCCAACTCGAGCCTGCTGGAGCGACAGAGGTTCAGCTCACCGGGGCTGAGGGGACGGCGATTGCCGAGGGCGGGCTGCGTTCGCTGAGCGACACCCCATGGCTGCCGCTCGTTGATTGGCGCGCGCGCACCGTGCCTCCGCTCCCGGATGAGGTGTTCAGACTCATCGAGGCCGACCCGCGTGATCCTCGCGCTCTTGCGGATGCTGCAGTGTCGGAATGCGCGGGGGAGTACCCCGTCCTCCGCGCAGAGAAGCTGTTGATCCTTCCGGCGGCGCGCGCGGAGGGGCGCGGTCGTGGAAGCGAGCCGGAGCATGGGTCGGCCCGCTTCCACCGGCTGAAGCTTCGGGGGATTCAATGCCCGCCGACGGATCCCGTCTCGTTTGCACTCGCCGACGGAAACAGGACAGCGCTGTTCCCGAATGTTCCTGGATGGTCGGCCCGTGATTCCGCACTTCGCGCGGTGGCGGAGCACGCCGCCTGGCTCGCTGCGGGACGCACTGACGGTAACGTCCGTGGGTGGGTCGCCGCGCAGACCTCAGCCGCTCCACCAGCGGCCGTTTCACTCGGGAGACTCTTCACAGCGGCACGAGCAGGGCTCTTTCTCGAGAGCCTGGCGGACCAGGCCGAGCTTGCGCTGACCGTGAATGCGGTGGCCGACCGGCTCGCGGCACGGAATCCCGCGACAGCCGCCGTAGTAGAGGACGCAGTGACCGGCTATGCCGGCTGGCGCGGCGAACATGCGGTGGCACCTGCACCTGAGCTCGTCGAGGCTTTCGCGGCCGTGGTGGCGAATCTTCCGGCGTACGATCCGAAAGGAGCTGGCCGATCTGAGCAAGCGTAGTGTGCGGCGTAGCTAAGAGGAGTGATCGAGGGCTGCTCCAACCGATCGAGAATCAGCGGGAAGGTAGATCCGGACCTCCACGCGTCCTTCTCCTGGAAGGCTCACTCGCTCTCTCCGCAAAATGACGGGAAATCGGATTCTGAGTGCACGAAGCAAGGTCGGATACCCCGCGAAGTTGTGACCAACTATTACCGCACTGACATGGTGTCGATCGATTGTGCGTAGGACCTCCGCTTCTGTGAGCCAGCCGCTCCCAAGACGGGTCCACGACGTGTCGACGAGCGTGCCAGGTTGGCGCCGATCGGCCAGAAACGGGATAATCGGCAAGTCGCTGACGACTTCACTGCCCGGCGGTGTGCGGGTGCGAAGAACTGTGGCAGCCCACTTGATCCCTGGGCTCTCTCCACCGGTCGTTTGCTGAACGTCGTGCGCGATAGTCACCGCAACGAGCAGGACACACCCTGCTGCAACTACCCTCGGCACCAGTCGCGACTGGACCATGAGAGTTGCGATGCCCAATCCTGAGGCCACCGCCAGAGAGACGCTCAGCGGGACGACATCGTGGGCCCAGAGCGGCTTGTGCAAGACCAGGATCGCGCCCGAAGCAGTTGCCCACAGCCACAGAGGGAGGGCAGCCAGGAGCTGCCGCCTTCGCCACGCGAGCAGTGTCCCGGCTCCTCCAACAAGGACAAGCCAGGGAAAGGGGGACAGGAGTCCGTGGAAACCCGCGACGGCGCCGACGACCTTGGCAACGTTCCCTCGGAAGTCCGTGGGCGCACCGTATATGTGAGCCGACTCCGCCTTCAGGTGAAAGCGGACGACGTCGTTCCACAGTGGGCCGAGGACGCTGGCGTCGAACGCGACGAGCGCGGCGACCACCCCTCCGGCTCCAGCACCCAACGCCGCGGCCAACGGACGTCCCGGGCCGCGGAGCACAATCGCGAGCACGGGGACCACAGCAGCGACGGCAAGCAGCTTGACCGAGATGGCTGCCGCGAGAGCGCCGCCAGCGAACATGGCCGCGAGTAGACCCGCACCTCCCCTTCGCTTGGCGGCGAAGAGTGCGCCCGCGATCGCCATCAGGCTCAGCGCAACCGATGGCATATCGGCTCGCACGCGGACAGCCTCGTTCTCGACGCTCGAAGAAGTCGCCATGAGCGCCATCGCGAGAAAGCCCCCGAGCGGCCCCGCGATACAGCGCCCCACGTAGTACGCGGCGATGCAACCGACGAGGGCGAGAACCAGCATCGCGACGCGCATTGCCACGACCGACCCCCCGAAGATCGCCCGTTCGGTTTCGAGCAGGGCGTAAAACCCCGGGGCTTGCGACGCGAAGACCTCGCTGCCGAGCTTCTGTCCATGCTCGAGGGCATCGAGGCTGGCCAGATAGACACCCTCGTCAAAGACGGTGCCAGCGCGGAGGCCCCGGCCGAACGCGAGAGCAGCGACCCCCGTGAGACTGAGGAGGGCCACGAGCTCGATCAGAAGAGGCTGGAGTCGGAGAACCTCGAGATGCCAAGACCCCACCGGCGCACGGGCCGGAAACTTTTCGTCGACGACGTCGACAACAGCCGCAGATTCGACTTGCCGGAGGCGCCGCAGAAGAGCCTCTTTCTAGTCCTCGGGATTGCACACCTATGGTGCTCAACTCATTTTAGTCCGCTCGAGCAGTCATTCTCAACTGCGGCGATGGATGTGCGTGTGCCGCGACGGTCTTGATCAGCGATGGGCGCGAACGTCAACGAGATTCGTCATCCGATCTGCTTCGCCCCTGACGTAAAAGCGCAGGTTCTCACAAAGGAGATCGATCGCCGCTTGTCGTCCCTCGACGGTATCGCCGGCGACGTGAGGCGTGATCCACAAGTTGGGGGTGTTCCAGAGCGGGCTATCGCTCGGCAGTGGTTCAGGGTTTGCCACATCGATCACGGCTCCGCCGATACGCCTGTCCGTCAGCGCTTGAACCAGAGCGTCCTGATCGATCAAGGCTCCGCGCGAGAGGTTGATCAGGAACGCACCTTGCTTCATCGTCCGCAGCTCTCGATCACCGATCAGCCCTTTCGTACTGGAGTTCAGGGAGGCGCTGACAACGACGAAGTCGCTGTCCGCCAGCAAGCGCGAAAGCGCCTCCGGCGGCAAGAGAACATCGAGCGGCTCGGCACTCGTGACCAGAGGCGTCCGTCGCGTCGCCAGGACCGTCATCCCCAGCGCCTTCGCTGCCAAAGCCAGACGACGGCCGACGCCGCCGTAACCCACGATCCCCAAGACCTTGCCACGGAGATTCGTTCCAGAGGATGACCGATCAGGCCAGCATCTCTCACGCTGCGACTCCAGCCACGTCGACCAGCCTCGCGCCAGAAGGACCATCGCCGTTATTGCGTACTCCGCCATTGCAGGCGCATAGACACCGGCCGAGCTCGTGAGCAATAAGCCGCGCGCTTCGATCTCCGGAGAGTGGAGCGCGTCGATCCCTGCACTCGTGCTGTGAATCCATCGTAGGCTCGGCATGTCGGCGACGATCTCTTCAAAAGGGCGGTCGTACGAGCCCGTAACGGCGATCTCTGCTCTCGAGACGTCAGGATCCAGAACGATGCGGAGGCGCGAGGGCGCGACCTCGAGGATCCTGCTCTCGTACTGCCTTGCGACGTCTCCCGGAAGCAGAAGCTCGAACATGACGTGGGTCAGGAGCGCGGAAGATTCGTCTCTGCGCAGCCCGGTGTCGAGGAAGCCACGTGTGCTCGGGTGAGCGCGTCTGTCGCCGCACAGCCGACTTCGGCCAGAGCGCTCCTGATCTCACGACGGAGAATTTCCAAGACCCTGAGCGAGCCGGCTTCCCCGTCCGACGCGAGCCCCCAAATGACTGCTCGGCCTGCAAGCACGGCGCGAGCGCCGAGCGCGAGCGCCTTCACGACATCACTGCCACGTCGGATACCACCGTCGACCAGTACTTCCGTTCGATCCCCGATTGCTTCGACGATCCTCGGCAAGACATCAAGTGTCGCAGGTGCATCGTCGTTGTGCCGTCCACCGTGGTTCGAAACGATCACACCTGCGGCACCGTGTTCACACGCGCGGACAGCGTCCTCGGCAGTCATGATCCCTTTCACGAGCACGGGCAGTGGCGAAATCGCCCTGATCGCCTCGAGGTCAGCGATCCAGGTTGTCCCTTCCGCCACCGGTGGGATCCCAGACTTGCGCGCGCCGTCCATCGTCTCTGAATCGTGGAGGATCGCCCAACCGGGAAGCGCGACACCGGCCGGAAGCTGAGCTCCTCGCCGCAGCGCTTGATCCCTGCGGCCCGGATAGGGACTGTCGGCCGTAAAGACCAGCGCCTCGACGCCTGCCTCGACGGCCTGGTCGATCAGCAGCCGGGTTAGAGAATCGTCCTTGAAGCTTTGGATCTGAAACCAGTGGCGGCCCTCGCGCACAGCCGAGGCGAGTTCAAGAGGAGTCGTCACGGATGTCGCGGAGAGACACATGATGGTTCCGGCCGCCGCAGCGGCGGCCGCCGTCGCCCTGTCGCCGTCCGGATGCGCCACGTGCTGAAAGGAGACCGGAGCGACGAGAAGCGGCATCGTGAGAGGGCGGCCCAGGACGGATGTCGCGGTTCTCGGCTCGCTGCGCGCGCCAGTTGTTCCGGGAACCAGCTTCCACCTCTCGTAGGCTCGGACGTTCTCGCGTAGCGTCCGCTCGTCACCGGTTCCGGCGGCAAAGTAGCGAAACGCGACAGGGCTCAGCCGCTCTCTGGCAAGCGCTTCGAAATCCGAGATGGTCATGGCGTCCGGCAACAGGCGACTCGCTATGGAAAGCGGCAACTGGCCGACACTCTGCTCAATGTCAGGCACCTCTGCCTATTCATCGAGGAGCGATCCATCTCCAGCGTACGACCGTGATCGCGGGCGATGCACATAGGGATGGGCCAGGCAGATGTCTTCACGCACGTCGGCGCCGATTCCGGGTCGATCTGAAGCACGAGCGAAGCCGCCGCGAATATCCGGCGACGACGTCACGATCTCGTCTCGCCACGGCACGTCAAGGCGAACGTGTTCGAGAAGCAGCAAGCTCGGCAAAGCGCTGGCGGCCTGAACGTTGTGCAACGTAGCGACCGGACCGGCGGAGTTATGCGGGGCGACGGTCGCAGAGTGCAGTTGCGCTAAATCCGCGATACGACGGAACTCGCTGATACCGCCGCAATAGGAGAGATCGGGTTGAACCACTGCGCATGCGTGCGCCTCCAAAACGCGCGCGAAATCCCATCGTGTCGCGAGACGCTCCCCTACGGCGATCGGGATGCGGGTCGAACGGGCAACCCGAGCGATTGCCTCGACGTTCTCAGGCTGACAAGGTTCCTCGAGAAACAGGGGATGGTACGGCTCGAAGGCTCGGGCGTACAGGATCGCAGTGGCGGGAGACGTCCTGCCGTGCAGGTCGACGATCACATCGGCATCGTCTCCCACGGCTTCCCGGACTGCGGCAAGTACGCTCTCTGCCCAACGCAGTGCCTCAGGTCCCTCGTGTGCCCTTGTCGATGGCACCGGGTAAACCTTGACGGCATCGAAGCCGTCGGCCAAAGACCGGCCTGCCGCCTCAGCAAATCCCTCCGGCGAATCCCAGTCGTACGTTCGAAGCGGCGTCTCGATGTGATCGTACACGCGAACGCGTTCTCGGACGCGACCACCGAGTAGCTCATACAGTGGGACGCCTAATGCTCTTGCCTTGAGATCCCAGAGAGCCTGATCAATCCCGGCGATGGCACTCGATGTGATGAGGCCGCCCCGGGAATGTTGACGGTACATCAGTTGCCACAGGTGTTCAGTTCTGAAGGCGTCCTCACCGATGATCACGTCGGCCAGGACCTCGACCTCCGCCTTCACGGAATTGATCTTGAAGGGCAGACTTGCCTCTCCCCACCCGTGGAGAGTTGGCTCATCTGACTCGACCTTTACGAACAGCCATCCAGCATGGCCAGAATCGACCGCGTACGTGGCGACTCTCGCGACCTTCATGTTTCGTCCCCGGAGGGGGTGACAGATCCCTTAGCCCGGGGGTCCCTGGGCGAGTTGGCCCAGACTGCCTGGGCCAGCGATGCTCAGAACATCCTGACCGGCGTCGTCGGCGTCGGACCTACCAACCAATCGGCGGAGAGCGACGTGCAGCGTTGCCGCGATCTGCCTCCAATCGAACCGCGACGCGACGTGCTGACGCCCGGCCGCGGCGAGGCTCTGAGCAAGCTGAGGATCATCGACGAGTCGGTCCAGGGCAGTCATGATTTCCCTCTCGTCCTTTTCGACGACGAGCAGGTGCCGTCCAGGGACAAGGTCGAGCCCTCGGGTGCTCTCCTCGAAAGCGACGGTCGGGAGACCGGCGGCAAGCGACTCGAGCAGCTTGATCTTCGTCCCACCACCGAACTCGATCGGACAGATCGCGATGTCCGAGGCCGCAAAGTAGGGAGCGAGATCGTTGACCACTCCAGGCGCGACGAATGTTGCCCCACCGGTTTGTCCCTTCGACATCTCTCCCACGACCAAGAACGTGAAGCGATCGGTCAACTCACTGAGCCGGCGCACCCACTCGAGGCCGGCCCAATTCGGAGCGCTGTCGCCGCCGACATAGATCACGGTCGGCCGGTCCTGGAGCCCAAGCTTCGCCTTCGCGCGCTGTCTCAGCTGCGGGTTCGCTGGAACGTAGTGCGACGTGTCGGCTCCGTTCGGGATCACGACAACGTCGTCCGGATGTGCACCGTAGCGTGCTATGAACTCGGACCGGTCCTCGGAGCTCACCGCGAGGATGAGATCCGCGCCGGCGACGGCGCGACCCTCGATCCTCTCGATCTGGCGGGCCCAGCGATGCGTTTCTCCACTTCCACCGATCGCTTCCGCATACGAAGCGAACTTCGAAGCCTCGACGTTGTGAGAAGCCAGCACGATTGGCTTGCCTGGCGCTCTCTTCCGGCAGTAGGGAAGCTGCCAGGGAAACTCGACCAAGACCACGTCGGCCCATTCGAGCAGTCGATCGAGGCTGGAAGGACGAGTAAGTCGAAGGCCGGCCCCGCGAAGAGCGGGAGACTGGATCAAACGCAATTCGGCCAGATCTGACACAAAGCTCGCAAGGGGGTTGCAGTAACGGATCTCGGCAAACGTGTCGCTCAGTGTGAGAACGCCCGAGACTTGCGTTGATCCAGACCTCCGCCGCGCTTGCGAAAACAGGCGAACGTCACAGCGCTCGCTCAGGTGGAGCAGTAGGTTGAAAATCCGAACCCTCGACCCACTCTCCGGAGGAAGCACGACCTTCGGGGAAACGTCGAGGATCCTCAGCATTCTCGTCTCCGGGGTCATGTGCGCTCAACCGCAGACGGGAGAGGATGAGGTGGCTGGCGAGAGATAAGTTACGCCTCAGGCTCTACGAGAGAGACCGGGATGCCGACGTTCGGCTCGAAGAGCGCGTCGACGAGCTCTCCCTCCTCGAGGTACTCGGCCTCGACGTTCACGCTCCAAACATCGTGCTCCGAACCGTCGACGACGTTCAGCGTCGCGAGGATCGCCGTCCACATCGAATGGTCCTGGTTGTTGTACCGATGCAAGCCGTTCCGGCCGCACGTCTGAAGATTCTCGAACCGCTCGAGGTAGCTGCGAATCGTCTGGACCGCGTCCTCGTAGACCGAGTCGTACATCGGGTATGCCTTTCGGACGAGCACCTTCACTCCGTCCACTACCTTGCTCGGGTCGATGAGACCGATGCGAGCGAGTTCCATCTTGGCGAGGTCGACGGCCTGCTCGTCAGGCATGTTCCAGATGTCGTCGTCTTCGAAGCTGAAGTATTCGACGCCGAGGCAGGTCGTGCCAGGTCGAACCATCCCGTCGCTCCAAGCGCCGTAATTCTGTACGCGTCCCGCCCTCGTCTCGGGGTCGTGCAGGTAGATCCAGTTGTCGGGGAACGGCGCCTCCTCCGTCGTCATCAAGGCCACGAGGACGAGGTCTCGGTAGTGGAGATTGCGGGCTGCCGCCCGAACCTCCGCCGGGGCAGGCGGATCGAGGGCCATGATCAACTCGCTCAGCGGCATGCTGGAGACAACTGAATCGACGGAATGCTCGTGGAGGTCGCCGTTCTGTTGAAGGACGATGCTTCTCACTCGATTGTCGGCGTGTGCTACCGAGATGCAGCGCTGCTTCAGGTGAACGGGGATTCCGTTCTCCTCGGCGTGCGCCGCGAACGCATCCCACATCTGCCCTGGGCCGAGACGTGGATACCGGAACTCTTCGATGAGCGTCGTCACGTGCTCACGCCGCAAGCCGAGAATCGTCAGGATTGCCTTGCCAAGTGAGAAGTTTTTGATGCGCTGCGCTGCCCACAGGGAGCGGATCTCGGATCCCGGTATCCCCCAGACTTTCTCCGTGTAGGAGCGGAAGAAAGCGTCGTAGAGGCGACGGCCGAAGCGCGACGTCACCCAGTCCTCAAAGGTCTCCGCGTCGCTGTTGCGATGCCGCGACGACCACAAGTACGAGAGAGCGCAACGGAAAGACTCCCAGAGGCCGAGCCGGGCAACGACGTCCTTGGCGGTGATCGGATAATCGAAGTACTTTCCGTCGTAGTAGATCCGGGACAGGCGTGGGCGCTTCAAGAACTCCGTCCCGAGCATCTCCTCCCACATCCGTTCGACCTGCTCCAGTTTCGAGAAGAACCGGTGACCGCCGAGGTCGAACCGGTAGCCGTCGAACTCGATCGTCTTCGCAATGCCACCCACGGTCCCGTCGGCTTCGAAGACTGCTCCCGGGCGACCGCGCCGGGCGAGAGTGTAGGCCGCGGTCAACCCGGCGGGGCCGGCTCCGAGGATCGCAGTACCGATCGTCTCACCGTTCTCCGTGAGGGCCCGCGGCGCTGGCGTGACGTTCTCGGCCTTGAATTCGTCGATCCTCGAGTGAAGCTCTTCTTCGAGGTGAGGCTGCGACACTCTTGCCCCGAGAGCGACCGTCGTCCCACCCTCGGCCAGTGACCGGTCGACTGCCTCGATCGTCCGCACGACGTCCAGGCCGACCGCAGCGGACGAGACGAGCGGCGTCCCCTCGAGGATCGCCTTCCCGAAGTCTGCGACCTCGAGCGACAAGGGCTCGGTGGCCTCGACCCGAGGCGAGACGATTTCGCCCGTGCGGTAGCTGAGTTGATATTCCCCGAAGGTCTCGGGGTCGGGGATGCTGGCGCCGGCATCGAAGATCCGGACCGACTCATTCGACGTATCGTCGTAGACGACCATCTTCTCGGAGCCAACGATCGCGGTGCGCCGAAGCTTGCTGGGTGCAAGCCACGAGAGCTCGACGTGCGCCACCGTCCCGGAGGGGTAGCGGAGGTTGATGAAGGAGACGTCGGGAATATCCGGCAGCACACAGCTGCGGCTGATCGCGGAGACCTCGGAGGGCAGATCGTCGAGCCAGTAACGCAGGATCGAGAAGTCGTGAGGGCCGAGATCCCAGACGACGCTCACGTCCGGCTGATGCAGGCCCAGGTTCACCCGGCTCGACGAGATGAAGTAGATCTCACCGAGCGCCTCGGCATCGATGAGCCGCTTGATCGCGGTCACCGGCGGGCTGTAGAGAAAGGTGTGACCGGGCATGAGGACGAGGCCGTTGGCCTCCGCCAGCGCGGTCATCTCGACGACCTGGTCGGACGAGGCAGCGAGAGGCTTCTCGACGAAGACGTGCTTTCCCGACTCGAGTGCCGACATCGCGAGGGGATAGTGCGTCGACACCGGCGTCGCGATCGCGATCGCGTCAATCGCCGGGTCACGCAGAACCTCTTCATAGCGCGTCGTGCAGGGGACGGCCGGATAGCGGTACGACACCGTCTCCAACGTCTGCGGTCGAAGATCGCAGAGATAGCCGATCTCGAATAGGTGCGACTCGGCGAGGTTCCGGACCAGATTCGGGCCCCAGTAACCGAGACCGACGACGCCGACGCGAATGCGGTCGCTGCCGCTCCCGCCCGACGGATTGGACTTGCGCTTTGGCATCAGCCTGTATCTCGATTTCGGAAGATCACGAGCGGCGTCCGCAAGAGCAGGCGCAGGTCGAGGCCGAAGGACCAGCCACGCGCATACGCGACGTCGAGGTCGAGCGCCTCTCCGAAAGTCGAGTGCGCGCGCGCTTCCACTTGCCACAGGCCGGTCAGCCCGGCGGGAACGAGGAAGCGCTCGAACTGATGCGGTGAGAAGAGCTCGAGCTCGTATGGGATCAGCGGTCGCGGGCCCACGAGCGACATCTCCCCGCGGAGAACGTTGATCAGCTGCGGCAGTTCGTCGAGGCTCGTCTTCCGCAACCAGCGGCCGACCCGGGTGATCGAATCGTGTCGCTCGAGCTTGTACAGATTGTTCGACCCAGGTAGGGCGTCGGACTTCATGATCTGTTTGATGTAGTCGCGGTGAGGGGCCTCGTCGGTCCCCTCCTGCATCGTCCGGAACTTCAGCAGGGTGAACTCGTGCAGATCCATGCCGAGGCGTGTCTGCCGGAAGAAGACGGGCCCGCGAGAGTCCCTGCGGATCAGGAACGCGATCAGCAACATCGTCGGCGCGCAAAGCGCAAGCAGCGTCGCGGACCCGAGGATGTCGAAACTGCGCTTGAGAAGCCGGGAAGACCTCGAGATACGGCTCGGCGGGAGACCCACGAGCGGCAGACCTTCAAGCGTGTGGATGCCGACGTTCGCGCCGACTGCCTCGAACAGCCGGGGCACGAGGTCGACGTGCACGTCATGCTTTCGAATGCCACGCACCAGGTCCAGCATCTGCTCGTGCCCGTCACGCGAGAAGGCCACGATCACGCGATCCACACTTTCACGACGGACGATCTCGCCGATGTCTTCCGGGGCTCCCAGAACGGGTAGATCTCCCAGGTCGCGGCGCTTCGCCCTGGGCTCGGCATCGATGAAGCCGAGGAGGTTGATGCGGTACTCCGGATGCTGAAGGAGCTTGCGACCGATCAGCTGCCCGACCTCTCCCGCGCCGACGATCAACGCATTCTGGACGTACGCCGATTGCCTCCGTGCGAGGGTCCTGGCTGCCGATCGCGCCGCCACGACGAAGAGAAGAGCAAGGAACCAAAACGTTGCGAGCTTCGCCTGGTCCGGGTTCGAGAGACCGACGAGCCACGAGGAGGCGTAGAAGAGCCAGACGCCTACAGTGACGAGGTGGAAGACGCTGACGACCTCGTCGGCAGTCGAGTGCGTGGCGCTCTCCTCGTCGCGGTCGTACAGACCGTAGAGCTTGGCCGCCAGGACCCACACCGGCAGTAGAGCCAGGAAGATGATCGTCTCGACGCCGATTCCGATCTGGCCGACGAGTTGGGCCCTGTGGAAGAAGGCCTCGACGACCGCAAAAGCCGCTGCCAGCGCCAGGAGGTCGGCCGCGAGCAGCATTCGCCGCACGAGCCAGCCGCGCCGCATTCGCCAGGGGGCAACCTCATCCGTGGCGGATTCCTGGCGCTTCGGCGCGGCATAGCGCTCGAACGCTGCCGCAGCGTCCGGAGCCAGTCCGGCCGTTTCGGGCGTGCCGGCGGTCGACGTCGCATTGAACGCCAGGGTGTCTCCGCCTTCGCGGGAGCTCACGATCCCGAACCAGGCGACGGTGGTGCCTTCACCGTCATACCGGCCGAATTCGAGGTCGCTCGAACTCGGCCGCTTGCCGCGGATTCCACAGAAGTCCCCTCCCCTTGCTAGGTACTACGCCAGCACTTTAGGCCAGGATTCAAAAAGCCGCAAATGGCCCAAGGGGGTGTTCGACCCCCCAGTTGGTCAAGCCCAGCCCGAGGCCTTCTCTGACTGCTCAGACGCCGGAGGGAGCGAGGAAGCAGGTCCCGAGGCCGTTGGAGGCGTCTCCTCGAGCTCTGGCCGGAGGCGCGCGAGCGTCCGGTGCAGCGCCACTTCGACCGCGTTCGTCTTCAGTCCCAGGATCTCGCCGATCTGCCGCGCGGACAGGTCGGCGCCGTACCGCAAGGCAACGAGGTCCCGCGATCGCTCGTCGAGCCCGTCTACCGCAGCCGCGACCGTGAGCCGCTGAAGCGCATCGGCTTCGAGGTCCTCGGACGAGGTCACATCAGGCTGCTCCCGTGACTCAGCCCGAGGCCTCATCATCGCGTCGTCGATGCAGCGACGGGCGATTCCAATCAGCCACGCCAGCGGTTCCGCGCGGGACGGGTCGTAGCTCTTGCGGTAGCGCAGCGCGCGCTCGAAGACCTCACTCGTGACGTCTTCGGCATCCGGTCCGTCGCCTACGCGGTACGCGACGTACGAGTAGATGCGCCGGATCAGCTCGGGCGTATTGGCCAGTGGATCGCGACGTGCCACGGTCAACCCACTTTAGGCACGACCGGAGGAGCCGTCGAGTCCCTCACGGCTTCGTTCCCGCTCTCACACTTCCCCGCAAAAGCTGCGCCCGAGGAAAGAGTCGGGCCGCCTGGCGGATCGCAAGGCGCCTTTCGCCGCCACCGCTCGCGCTGGCAAGGCGGTACCAAAGCTCCCAATCTCCGGAATCCATCGAGATGGCCTTTCGGAAGCTTGCCCTCGCGCCGGGAAGCAAACCCGCTCCAAGCTGCGCTCGGCCGAGAGCCTCCCACGGCGCCGGCGACCAAGGCATCCACGTCTTGGCGCGGCGGGCGTCAGTGGCCGCTCGCGCCCAATTGTGGTCCTGCCGGGCAGCATCGCTGCGGCTGAGGGCGGTGTCGCCCACGAGACCGACTGCGGCAAAGCCGGCGGCAACGACGACGACGACCACGGCGGTCCATCGGGTCGGACCCGAGAGCGGTGGCGAATGGAGTGAGCGGCGCGCGGCAAGGAGGATGGCGGCGCCGCAGAGGAGCCCTGTGAGGGTGACCGCGGGCAGCTCCCAGTCCCAGTCGACACCCGTGTGCACGAGATACGCCACGTATGCGCCCGCCGCCCCTGGGACGAGCGGATGCGCGCGCGCCGACCCGAGAACCGTCAGCGGTAAGACGAGAGCGCCGAGCAGCAAGATGAGGCCGAGCGGCCCGAGCTCCGCCAGCGTCTCGAGGTAGAGACCGTGCGCGTCGCGCACCCGGCCGACCCCCGGGGGCTGATGCGCGAGAAAGTAACGCTCGTACGTTCCGGAGCCGGCGCCGGTCACGGCGTGCTTCCTGGCGTCGTCCCAGGCGAGCCGCCAGAGGTCCGCGCGGCCGTTCCCGGAAAAGCTGAGCAACCGCTTGTTCAGGTTCCCCTGGACGTGGGGCGGCGGCGCCTTGAAGGCCCGGTAGCCCTTGTGGGCAAGCGTCGTCGGCCCCCCGTAGCGGACAAAAACACCTGCGAGTCCGGCGATCACGAGCAACGCAATCGCCACTGCGAACGCGCGCCGTGCGCCCGCCGGCGGCTCGAGGTGGCGCTCCGCAAAAGCAAAAGCAATTGCAACCGCCGCGTTCGCACCGGCAAGGACGAGGAGGACGAGAGCCAGCCGGTGGCCGTCGTGGACGGCACGACCGAACGCCGCGCCGGCGTGTGTGAGACCGGGTTCGCGCGAGGCGGCCCACACGGCGCCCGCAGGAATTGGAGCGAGCAGCAGAAGGCCCGCCAGCAGTTGCAACCGACGCGGATCGATCGCTACCGCGGCCAAGACGCCGGCCGCAAGTGCGATCCATGCGCCCCTCCCGAACGTGAAGTAGAAGGTGGGAAGCAGCAGAACGAGGGCGGCCGCGCAAGCCGCACGTACGACGACCCAGCGGGCGCGGCTTGCAAAGGCCAGTGCTACCAGTGCGCCCATTCCCGTGAAGATCGCCAGACCGTTCCAGTAGCCGATCGGCTGTGCGAGACGGTAGACCGAGGTTGCGTCATACACGCCAACCCGGTCGGGGAGGAGGCGGGTCGCCAGGCTGAACGCGGCTATCGCGCAGATCCCCGCGAGCAAACCTCCGAGCAGCCACCGAACGTCCCGGCTTCGGCAGATAAGCAGCGCAGCCGAGGCTCCCGCGACATAGAGCAGGCCGCGTTGCGACTCGAGGATGCTCGCGGCGGGCGCCACCGACCAGGTCGCCGAAAGCAGGATCCAGAGGGTGAGGGCGACGAGCAGGCCGATGAAGACCCGTTCAGAACCGCTCAACCGGACCTGCTCGCGCAGTGCGAGTGCAAGCGCCGCAAGCCAAAGGAGGGGAAACGTCGCCCATCCCCATGCACTGGGAAAGTAGCCGCCTTGCGCGCCCGCCAGCCCGACCAGGGGTGCGAATGCGACAAGCGCGGCAGCGAGACCTGTTGACCCCTTTAGAACAAACCGCCTGTCAGCCGAGCCGAGCGTGCGTGCCGCCTCTAGCGTGACCTCAGCCTCCGGCAGCGAGGCCCTTAAACCGGCTCTCGAGAACCCGTCGGCTCGCGGGCCTCGTAGGCGTACGCCTCGTACATGTAGCGGTAGCTCTCGCTGTGCTCGACGCCCGTGAGCACATAACCGAGAAGGTTCGCCTGGCAGGTGTGCAGCTGCCGGGCGAACTCGTGGAGAATCGGCCGCTGCACCCTATTGAGCCGCGTGATGGCGAAGATGGCGTCCACGTACGCGCTCAGGATCATCGCGTCGTCAAAAGCCAGGAGAGGCGGAGCATCGATCAGCACGAGGTCGAACCTGCCGGCGACTTGATCGAGAACATCCAGAAGTCGCGCGTCCTGCAGCAAGTCCCCGGCCGGCAGCGCAATCGTGCCGGCTGGAAGAAGGTGCAGGAGACCCCCCTCCGATCGCCCATTCGAGAGGTCCGAAGGACGGTTTCCATTCCTCGCGACGGCCCCAAAGCTCGACGGCAGCGGAATCGGCCGGAGAGCATCCGACAGGTCAGCCTGTTTCATGACGATGTCGGTGATACCGGGCCGACCGGACGTGTGGAACAGTCGGTTGAGAAAAGGCCGCCGAAGGTCGAGATCAACGAGAACGACACGCCGACCGGAACGCGCGAGCGCGATAGCAAGATTGGCGATCGTCGTCGACTTCCCCTCCTGCTGGACGGCAGAGGTGACCATGATCGTCTTGGCCGCGGCCGCGGGATTGACGAACTCGAAACTCGTCCTCAGCTTCCTGAAGGCTTCGGCTTCGACGCTTGCGGGGTGCTTGAGCATCACGAGGTCGGTTTTCTTCTGCAGCTCGCGAGAGGGCTTTGGTAGACGCCCGAGCAGAGGAAGCTGAAGCGCCCGTTCGAGCTCGTGCTCAGTTCGAATATGTCGATCGAGCGCTTCCGCCAGGAAGGCGAGCGCCAGACCCAATACGAGGCCGAAGGCGATACCTACGCCCGCATCTCGCTTTGGCCGGGGGCTGACTTGGCCGGCGCCGCCCGCCGGTGTGAGGACGCTTGTGTTGTCGGCGAGCAACTTCCCAATGGTCTCCAGGTTTCCCTGGGTCTGGACGAGCGAGGCGTACGCCGGTGAAGCCGTCGCGCCGTTGGCCCTGAGCGCGTCGATGCGTGTCTTCAGTACGGCGAGGGCGTTGTTGATACGCGCTGTGTCGAGCTCTGTCTTGTATTTCGTGAACTCGCTGGCGTATGCATTGGCCAGTCGAGTCGCGACCGCGGGACTGCGATCCTTCACGCCGACGTACAAGACGTCCGAGGTAGTCGACGGATGGACCGAGGACTCGCCAAGCATCCGCCCGGGTGTGAGCCCCGGCACCCCAGCTGCCGCCACGACGCGAGTTGCCAGTTCGGGTGAGCGCGCAATGCTCGCCTGAGTGGTCAGGAATCGCGTCGGATCACCAGCCGCGGGGTCCGCGATGTTCACGACTGCGTTCACGACACTCGTGCGATTCACGAGGATCGATGAGCTGGCCTGATAGAGAGGGTGCTGGCTGGAGGCAACGAAGAACGCAACCACACCGGCCACAACGGGTGGAATCACAACCATCCACTTGCGCCGACGCAGGATCGTCAGATAGTCAGCGACCGTCGTGGGCCGATTCGAAAATGCCTGTGTCATGAACGTTGATTCTCCCCGCTAGCCGCTTTTTCCCCGGAATTTCCGACGTCGTTCACAACTTCCACGCCGGCTTTTGGGCAGCCGTGGAACCCTCTTCGAGCGTAGCAGTGGTTTTCCGGCTTTTCCACTACAAACGTAAGGTTCTGTCCCCCTAAAGCGGTATAGGAGGATGAATCACCATTTTGCCTGGGAAGAAACCGCGGAAGGGAAGGAATCGGAATGTGGAGCCATCGAAGGTCTCGCCGCTCGTTTGATCCAGAGGCGACCCTTAGGAACCATCGCGCCGAGGCGCGCGAGGAATTCGTTCGGAGCCTCGCGGACCACGTCGGCGCGGAGCGCCCTGTCTATCGCACGGCCTGGTCGCGTCTCGCCTTTGCCGGCGCAGCCTCGACCATGATCCTCGGGATGTTCGCCTCGTTCGGCGGGGTCGGATATGCCGCCGGGGGGGCGTCGTCGGCCTACTCGGTCGTGAAGAAGGCCGTCGTCCAGCACAAGCTGAGCGTCGACGTGCACAAGTCTTCGGCCTCTGCCCAGTACCCCGACACCACGCCGGCGCAACCGCCGGCAAACAACGTCGCCGGCCAGACGGAGGTCAAGGGTACGGCCGCCGGTGCCGTCGCGGGCGCACAGACGCTGCCCTTCACGGGCATCTCGCTTCTCGTGACCGTCCTAGTCGGATTCACACTTCTAGCCACCGGCTTGATCCTGCGCCGCCGCGAGCGACGCGATTCGTAAACGCACTCCAAGGACGTTTCTGAGAAGGCCCGCGCAAGAGCGCGGGCCTTCTTTTTGCCGCGGTCACGGTGCTACAGTCGGCTTGGGGAGGTAGGTAGTGACGCGGCTAAAGAAGGCGAGAGGGACATCGCTTGCGGTTGTCCAATTGTCGAATGAACCACCGTGGGGATCGACGCCTGGCTCATCGGCGCCGGCGCGCTGAATGTTCGAGTCGACCGGCGCATTCGCGCTCTTCGATTACTTTCGCGTCCCGTACGAGCGCGTGGACGCCGAGCCTGTGGCTCCGGGCCTCGCGTCCTTGTCTGTCCGCGGCGAGACGGCAAGCCTGTTCTGGCCACTCGATGCTGCCCTGACATCTGAGCGGCCCCGGCCGAGCAGCTACTTCCTCGATACCACGCCGCTCTTCGGGCGAGTCGTCCCCGACGGAGAGGTGCGTTCCTGGCTGCGACGCATCGGCGGAAAGTGGCGTCCCTCCGAGGACGTTCGCAACGAGCAGGGCACCCTCGTCGGAGCCGTCTGGCGGAGAGAAGACGGGTCGACGGTTCTTCCATTCGACCCGAGCGAGCTGATCCGGAACTACTGGAGCGAGCGCTACCTGGACTACATTCGACCGGCGGCGCTCAGTCACCTGGCCGGGTTGGCTCGGCGCGGTTACTACCGCGCGCGGCCGCTGCTACCCCGGAGCGTCCAGATGAGCATGCGGCGGTCCTTCAGTCGCGTGCAGTCGAAATCTCGTTTTCCACGCTGGCCCGTGGAGACGGCCTTGCACGACTTCTACGATTTCCTCTTCGCCACCGTTGCCGGTGTGGCAGAGCGACCTATCCCCTTCATCGGACTGTGGCCGCGCAACTGGGCTTGGGCCCTCGTGCTCACTCACGACGTCGAGGCACAGCTCGGTTACGAGAAGCTGCCGGAGCTCCTTCGCGTCGAGGTCGAGGCCGGCTACCGATCGTCGTGGAACTTCGTCCCACGTAACCGCTACGTCGTCGCTGATGAGCTCGTCGAGACGCTGCGCGAGCACGGGTTCGAGGTCGGACATTGCGCTCCGCCGAGCTGATGCCGTTGCTCGGCTTCGACTACGACTCGTCCTACACCGACACTGCTCCCTTCGAGCCGCAGGCCGGCGGCTGCTGCACGTGGCTTCCGTACATGATCGAGGACCTCGTCGAGTTGCCGATCACGCTTACCCAAGATCACACGCTGTTCGACCTCTTGGGATACCGCGACGAGACCATCTGGCTCGAGAAGGCCCGCTTCCTTCGCCAACGCGGAGGGATGGCCCTGATCCTCACCCATTCCGACTACGTCGGGAACCCATATCTCGTGGATTCGTATCGGCGGCTGCTTCACGAGTTCGCCGACGACTCGACCGCCTGGAAGGCTCTGCCACGGGACGTCAGCGACTGGTGGCGCCGCCGCTCGAATTCGAGCCTCGAGGAAGTCGATGGGGAGTGGCGTGTCGTCGGGCCGGCCGAAAGAGAAGCGCGGGTGGAATTCAGCTCTCCGCACGTGCTTACGGCTTGACGCGGCCGGCACGAGCTCCCTGAAACTGTACGCCGAAGTGAGTTGGTGCTACATCTACGAGATGGGAACGGGAAGCTGACTGCGGGCTGCGGGCGTGCTCGAACTCTTTTCCACCTGCCCACAGTCCAAGGATCTGCCCGCGGACGTGTATCGGCGGCGGGTGGCCGAAGTCGCGGCGTGGAGTGATCGCGCCGGGTATCGCGGGATCCTCGTCTACACGGACAACCAGCTCGTCGATCCCTGGCTCGTCGCGCAGGTCGTCATCGAGTCGACCGAGCAGCTGTGCCCGCTGATAGCGGTCCAGCCTGTCTACATGCACCCGTACACCGTCGCCAACATGGTGTCTTCCTTCGCGCACATCTACGGCCGGCGGATCTTCTTGAACATGGTCGCCGGCGGATTCCGTAACGATCTGCTCGCACTCGGCGACGAGACCGAGCATGCGGAGCGTTATGCGCGCGTCGTCGAATACACGCTCCTCGTGAAGCGCCTCCTGCACGGCGAGCGAGTGTCCTTCACCGGCCGCTACTACACCGTCGAAAACCTGTCCCTGACTCCCGCGCTTGCTCCGCACCTTTTCCCCGGGATCTTCGTCTCGGGATCTTCGGAATCCGGCGTCGCCGCGGCTCGCGCAATCGGGGCCACCGCAGTGAAGTATCCGAAACCGCCCAACGAGGAGATCTCCACCTTGGCCGACGGTGCCGGCATCGGCATGCGCGTCGGCATCATCGCTCGCGACGACGACTCGCAGGCATGGAAGGTGGCACGCGCACGGTTTCCCGAGGACCGCAAGGGCCAGATAACCCATGCGCTCGCGATGAAAGTCACGGACTCGCACTGGCACCGCCAGCTTTCCGAGCTCGGTACCGAGCCACCCTCGGCGGAGAATCCGTACTGGCTCGGGCCTTTCGAGAACTACAAGACCTTCTGTCCCTATCTCGTCGGGAGCTACAAGACTGTCGCGATCGAGCTCGCCCGCTACATCGAGCTCGGGTTCGAGACGTTCATCCTCGACATCCCTCCTGACGAAGAGGAGCTCCAGCACGCGGCCCTCGCGTTCGAGCAAGCGTCTCGGCGCGCGCCGGCTTGACCGCATCCGGGGAACACGCACCGGTCCCTTCGCGCTTTCTCCACGCAGCATCCCTTTTTCCGGAACGGCCGGCGCTCGAGGTGGCGGGCACAACGCTCACGTACAGCGAGCTACATCGGCGCGCACTCGGGATCGCCCGCCTGCTGCTGGAACGAGATCCGGGGAGCGGCACACCCCCCCTGAGCGCGGTCTTCGCGAGCCGAAGCGTCGAGGCGTTCGCGGCCGTCCTGGGGATTCTTCTTCGTGGCCACGGGTACGTCCCGCTCAATCCGCGCTTTCCCGTCCTGCGCAATCGCGAGATGCTCGAGCGAGCGGGCTGCCGCGTAGTCGTCGTCGACCCACAGCATCTGGACGCAGCCCGCGAGTTGACGGCAGAGCTGCGGGAGCCGCCGCTCCTGCTGGTGCCGACCGGCGAGGAACCGGAAACGGAGGTTGCCCTGCCGTCGGGTGGACCGGAGACGCCCGCCTATCTGCTCTTCACGTCCGGTAGCACGGGTCGCCCGAAAGGCGTGCTCGTGCGCCAGGCGAACGTGGTCGCGTTCCTCGACGCCATCGCGGCGCGCTACGAATTGAACGAGACGGACCGGTTCTCGCAGCTGTTCGACCTCACATTCGACCTCTCCGCCTTCGACATGTTCGCCGCCTGGCAAAGCGGGGCATGCGTGTGTTGCCCGGGAGCCGGCCAGCTTCTCAGGCCCGCGGACTTCGTACGCGACTCTGGGCTCACCGTCTGGTTCTCGGTGCCGTCCGCAGCGATGTTCCTCGATCGTCTCGGCGGTCTGAAGCCGACCATGTTCCCCTCGCTGCGACTCAGTCTGTTCTGCGGCGAGGCTCTCACCGCAGAGCTCGCGGATGCCTGGGCCGCGGCGGCGTCCAACTCGATCGTCGAGAACCTGTACGGCCCGACCGAGGCGACGATCGCGTGCACCGCCCAGAGGTGGCGGCCCGGCTCGCCGCCCGGTGCAAACGGTTTCGTTCCCATCGGAGAGCCGATCGGCGCGACCGAGTCACGAGTCGTCGACGAGGAACTGCGCGAGGTCGGTGACGGCGAGCCCGGACAGCTACTCCTCGGCGGGCCCCAGGTCGTCGAGGGCTACTGGGACGACCCGGCGGCTACGGCGCGCTCGTTCGTCACGATGCCGGGCAAGGGTCAGGGGTACCTCACGGGCGACCGTGTCCTCCGCCCTCGTGGTGGTGACCCACTCGAGTACCTGGGGCGGATCGACAGCCAGATCAAGATCCTGGGGCACCGCGTCGAGCTCGAGGAGGTGGAAGCCGTCCTGCGGGAGGAGGCCCAGGCGGAAGCCATCGCCGTCGGCTGGCCGCTCACCCCGTCCGGCGCTGCTGGAATCGTCGCTTTCATCGCAACCGCCTCCGTCGACACGGTCCGGCTTCGCCGCGCGCTCTCAGAGCGTCTACCCGAGTTCATGGTGCCGCGCGAGCTGCGCCTCGTCGCGGAGCTTCCGTTGAACGCGAACGGAAAGCGCGATCGCAAAGCCGTCCTATCCCTGCTCGAGGCCGAGTGATGAAACCCCCGAGCGCCGCTGCAATCCGCGACCTGATCCTCGAACGCACAGCCGAGCAACTGGCAGCACGCGGGCTGACACCGTCCGATGTTCCGCCGGACTTCGATCTGCTGCTCGAAGGGCTGATCGACTCCTTTGGCGTGGTAGAGATCATCCTGATGCTCGAGCAGCGTTTTGCAATCGAGTTCGACTTCGACGAGCTGCCCGCGGACGACCTCACGAAGATCGGGCCGCTGGCCGCCTACGTCGAAAGGAAGAGCGCAGAGTCGTGAGAAGGAACCTCGCCGGCGTTCGAAACCGCCTTTTACAGGTGGTAGCGCTCTACGCCCCCGGTGGAGACTCGACGCGAGTCAGGCTGCACCGGCTTCGCGGCGTCGAGATCGGTGAAGACACCTGGATCGGCTTCGACACCCTCATCGAGCCTTCGTACCCACACCGGGTCGTGATCGGCCGGCGGGTCGCCGTCGGAATGCGCGTTCTGATCCTCGCGCACTTCGCGCACCACGGCCGCAACCGGGAATCAAGTGAGGGCACGATGGACGACCGCGTCTCCGTACGAATCGAAGACGACGCCTTCATCGGCCCCGGAGTCATGATCATGCCGAACGTGACAATCGGAGCCGGGGCCGTCGTGGCAGCGGGAAGCGTCGTGACACGCTCGGTCGCGCCGCTCACGATGGTCCAGGGCAATCCTGCAAAGCCGATCGCCCGCTGCGGGATCCCGCTCGGGTTGGACACACCGATCAAAGAGTTCTACCGTCGACTCACGCCCATCGAGCCGCCCGCCGAGTAGGTGGTGGCCGGGCGCCGCCTTCGAGTCGTAGTCGTCGCCGAGGAAGCGGCAGGCATCCAGGTGCTTCGAGGGCTCCTGGCGCTGCCGACGCCTCCCGAGGTCGTCGCCGTGCTCACACGCTCCCCCGAGGAGGGCGCTGGGCGCCAGGTGGTCTTCGAGTCGGCGCAGACACTCGGGCTCGATGTCTGGCCGGCGAGCTCCGTCACGTCGCCCGGGCTCGCGACGCGCCTACGCGAGGCGAAGGTCGACCTCCTTGTCAACGTCCACTCGCTCTTCCTCATTCATCCCTCCGTGCTCGCGGCGCCGACCATCGGCAGCTTCAACCTGCATCCCGGGCCGCTGCCCGAGTACGCGGGCCTCAACGTCCCGAGTTGGGCGATCTACGAGGGCGAGCGTTCACACGGCGTCACCCTTCACTGGCTGGACGAGGGGATCGACACCGGCCCGATCGCCTGGCAAGAGCGTTTTCCCGTCGAGGGCGACGACACCGCCCTCGCAGTCAGCGGGAGATGCGTCCGCCTCGGTGTGCCACTGGTTCTCAGACTCGCGACCGTGGCCGCAGACGACGCGCGCCGGATCCCGCGGGAAGAACAGGATCTCAGCCTGCGAAGGTACTTCTCGGCAGGGCCACCGGCTGACGGACGCATCGACTGGGCACAGCCCGCCGATGCGATTCTGAGGTTCGTTCGAGCCGCGGACTATGCGCCGTTCGACTCGCCGTGGGGGCATCCGCGTGCGCAACTCGCGGGAGTGAGCGTCGGTGTCGCGAAAGCGGCCGCGACGGGAGTCGCTGCTACTCAGCGGCCGGGCACGGTCGTCGAGCTGAACGATTCGGGCGCGCTCGTTGCGGCTTCCGACGAGCTGATCCTGGTCCAGCGGTTGTGGCGCGACGGCCGCTATCTCAAGCCGAAGGAGTTGCTGGCTGACTAAGGTGGGCGCCCGTGGATGTGTTCTCGATCGCGTTCGTCTGCACGGGCAATCGCTTTCGGAGCCCGCTGGCCGAGGCGTTCGTTCAACGACTCACGCTCGGGCTTCCGGTGACCGTCGAGTCGTTTGGAACGCTCCCGCTCGAGAACGCGCTGCCACTGAAGGAAGCGACCGAGATTGCATTGTGGTGCGGGATCTCGCTGTCGTCCCACCGGACGCGCTATGTCAACAATGCATCGCTCGAGGAAGTCGACCTTCTACTCGGGTTCGAGCCTGCGCACATCCAACAGGCGGTTGTCGACGCACGTGCGCCACGCGAACGTTCCTTCACGCTGGGCGACTTCGTATCCCTCCTTCCTGCCGAGGGAGCCGCGCCGGACGACGACGTCGTCAAGAGAGCCGGCTCGCTGGTGGCCGCCGCAGGGGATCGCCTCGCCGAATTTCCCAAGCCGACGATGAGCGCCATGCGCGACCCGTTCGGAGGTTCCTGGAAGCTGTACCGGCAGACGGCGTCCGATATCCGCGATCTTTCGGTCACCCTCGTCGAGAGACTGTTCGGGGTTACGGACGCGCATGCCCTGCCTCCGGTGCCCCAGAAGCTCGGTCGAGCGCGTAAGACGCTCTGGCGCTAGACGAGGCTGCCCTTGCGAACCTTTCCGCTCTCGGTGAGCGGGAGCTCGTCGAGGAGCACGACCTCCTTCGGCATCATGAAGTTCTCCAGCTTCGAGCGCGCAAAGCGAAGGATGTCCTCCTCCGTCAACACCGCGCCCTCTTCGAGCACCACATAGGCCTGTAACGCCTCACCGAGAAGGTCGTCCGGGACGCCCACGACAGCCGCCTGCGAAACGCCGTCAAGACCGTGGAGCACGTTTTCGACTTCGACGGTGCTCACTTTCTCGCCGCGAGTCTTGACGATGTCATCGGTGCGACCGACGAAGTAGAGAAGGCCTTCGTCGTCGATCGTGAAGTGATCGTGGGTGCAGAGCATGCGCTCGCCGGGACCGGGCCCTTTCCTCAGCCAGTCCTTCGTCAACGCCGAGTCGCCCCAGTAGCCCATCATCAGGTGAGGCCCCCTGACGTGGAGGACACCGGTTTCGCCGGGCGCCACCGGTTGACCCTTCTCGTCGAGCACGACGGCCTTGGTGCCCGGGATCGCCCGCCCCACCGAGGTCGGTTTCGCCTCGAGCAGCTCCGGCTCGAGATAGGAGACACGCACACACTCCGTTTGGCCATACATCCGATAGAGGCGGGCGCTCGGGAAGAGGCGCTTGATGCCGTCGTGGAACGAGGGCGGAAGCCCGGCCGCGGCGTTCGTGAGGCAGCTGACCGAGTCGTACGTACGGGAGTGCTGCATGCCGAGCAGCGTGGCGTACACCGTCGGCACCGCAGCGAAAACTGTGGCCCGCTCGGAGTGGATCCGCTCGAGCGTTCGGCCGGGGAAGGCGAAGGTTCGCTCGAGCAGAAGCGTCCCGCCCAGACGAGCCGCGAGCAAGAGTTGGCTCAGCCCATACGTGTAGGCGAGCGGGAGGATGCTCAGGATCCGATCGTCGGCGTCGAGACGGAGGTACTCGGCAATGCTCCCGATGACGAACACCAGCGCCTCGTGGCTCAGCATCACGCCCTTGGGCCGTCCCGTCGTCCCGGATGTGTAGACGAGTGCAGCCAGGTCGGCCGGGAGCGTCCCCGCCGTCGCTGGCTGCGGCTCGGTCGCAGCCAGCGCTTGCTCGAGGGTCGGAAAGGCCGTGACTGCGGCCGAGGTTTCAGTCGCGAACATGCGCGTGGCGCCGCCGCGCTGCGCCACGGCCTCTGCGGCGATGTTCAGGGAGTGTCCCTCCGCGAGGAGAAACGCGGCGTCGCTGTCGCCGAGGATGAGCGCGAGCTTCTCCGCCTTCGTTTGCGGGTTGACGCCGACGAAGACACCGCCTGCGATCAGCGTCCCGAAGATCCCGGCGGCGCAGCGAGCAGTGTTGTCCAGGTAGAGCGCGACACGATCTCCTGGCTGAAGCCCTTCGTCCTGAAGGAGTTTCGCCAACCGCAGCGACTCATCCGCCAGCTCCTCATACGTCCGTGGGCCGTATTCGTCGACAACCGCGTCGCGACGGGGCACGGCTTGGGCAGAGCCGATCAGGCTGTCGTGTAGAAGCGGTTGGGCGGGCGGTCGCATCAGACGGCCTCGGCGACGGCTTCGGCCGCGTCCGCGGTGACGACTTCGCCGTCGACGACGAGGCGGCTGGGCTCGAGCGGTAGTGCGTCTTGCGGACTGGAGACGAACCGTTCGTGGAGCAGCATCAGCGAAATCGCGCCCACGAGTCCCATCTCATCGGTCTCGCTGACGCCGTTCCCGGCCTCGAACTTGCGGACGAGGCGAGCGACGGCTGCCGAATCGAGGAGGCCGGCCCGGTCGATCTGCCTGGGCTCGAGCAGCTCGCGAACGTAGTCGGGCGCAGCTGTCCCTGCCAGCACCTCCCCGATCGGCGCCCGATATGGCTGCTTCGGGCGTCCGCGGATCTCTGGCGACAGATAGCGAGACGTAGCAGCACGAAGCGCGTACTTCTCCTGCAGCCCCCGCAACCGCAACCGTTCGGGAAGGCGAGCTGCGAGTTCTGCAACCCGATGATCGAGATACGGGAAACGACCCTCGACGGAGTTTCCCATCAGCATGCGGTCGCCTTGCGCGTGCAGAAGATAGCCCTCCATGAAGGTCGCGATCTCGAGGTATTGCGCCTTGCTCAGCGGAGACATCTCGCCGAAATGCGACGGCAGGCCCCTGAGTAAGCGCTCGGTCGCCTCCGTTTCGGTTGCCGCGCTCGCAAGGAACGCCGGATTGAGCAGGCGGAGGCAGCGGGCGGAGTTCGCAAAGCGAAGCCTGTGGCTATAGAGCGGATCCTCGACGTCGAGCAGGCCGCGGCCGTAGAAGGCGGGAAGAAAGCCGCGGGCCCGGGTGGTGTCTTCAGCCAGGAACCGGTTGAGCCGCTGGAACAGCAGCGGCCGTAGGTGCGAGGACGGCTCGCGGGCCCAGAACCGACGCACCTTGTCCTCGCGGAAGATGTCGTAGCCGGCGAACAGCTCGTCTGCGCCCTCGCCCGTGAGGACCACGTGTAGCCCTGCCTGCCGCACCGCCGCTGACAGCCGCAGTAGCGGCGCCGGGGCCGTGCGAAGGAGTGGTGCCTCCCCCAGCTCGACGGCACGGGGCAGTAGCTCAGCGATAGCTCCGGAGTCGACAACGGTGCGGTGGAGGTCGACCCCGAGCTGACGCGCGATCTTCTCCTGCGAGCCCGATTCGTCGAATTGCGCGTCGTCGAAACCCAACCCGAACGCAAGGAGCTTGCCGTCGAGCTCCTTCGAGGCGATCGCTGCAACGGCCGACGAATCGAGACCACCGCTCAGGTACGCGCCGACCGGAACGTCAGCGCGAAGCCGGATTCGGGTCGCGTCGACGAGCAGCGCCTCCAGCTCCTCGAGGACATCGGCATGGGGTCTTGGTTCGGCAACGAAATCGATGTCCCACCAACGTGTTTCGCGAACGACGCCGTCGGCCCCGATCACCGCGTAATGAGCAGGCGGAAGCTCCCGAATCCCCTTGAAGGCCGAATGGTCGGGCAGGCTCGACCACAGCGTGAAGAGGTCGACGATCCCTACGGCGTCGATCTCTCGCGCGGCCGCGGGGTGGCGGAGCAACGCCTTCCCCTCCGAGGCAAAACAGACGTCGCCGTCGTAGTCGGCCAGAAAAAGCGGTCGCACGCCGAATCGATCGCGGGCGAGAAAGAGCTCCCGCCGCTCGCGGTCCCAGACGGCCAGCGCGAAGTCGCCGTTGAAGCGAGCGAGGCAGCCCGGTCCCCACTCCTCGTACGCGTGGGCGATGACTTCGGTGTCCGACGCCGTGGCGAAGCGATGACCGAGGTCGCGGAGCTCGTTCCGCAGCTCGAGATAGTTGTAGATCTCGCCGTTCTGCAGCGCCCAGAAGCGCCCGCGCTCGTCGGAGAGCGGCTGGTCGCCTCCTTCGAGATCGACGATCGCTAGTCGTGCGCCCGCGATGCCGATCCGCCCGTCCAGCAAGAGCCCGGTCCCGTTCGGGCCGCGATGTCGTAACTCGCCGGCCATCGCGAGCAGCAGCGACTTCGCGGGTCGGCGGTCGGGGCCGGCATAGATTCCCGCAAGGCCGCACATGTCTTTCACGCTATAGCGGGTTTTTCCCTGCTGCAAATCCGCGCCTAGAATCGAAGAACATGGAAGGCGACCTGCGATCGTTCCTCGCCGAGAACTTCTTGCTCGGCGAGGAATTCAGAGGACTGCCCGGATCGGCGTCGCTAATCGAGGCCGGGATCATCGACTCGACCGGAGTGCTCGAGCTCGTCGGCTTCCTCGAGGAGACGTACGACATCGAGATCACGGACTCGGAGCTCGTGCCCGAGAACCTCGACTCGATCGACAACGTCGTCCGATTCGTGGGCGCGAAGCGAAACTCCGGACACCCGACTTGACCACCGTCCCACGTGAGCCCGCCGAGCCGCTGACGCTCGCAGTCCTCGACATCGACTGCGAGCTCGTGAGCGCTCAGATCGTCGACGGGCTGCGCCGAGTCGTCGGCCGAGACCTCAGACGCCGGGGCG
>WNGI01000295.1_pt1 | contig 34867 bp, 32 predicted proteins | sample 5400621 | NCBI WGS metagenome assembly WNGI01 (sample SAMN13153374, study PRJNA577476) | soil metagenome | isolation source: 20 cm soil or saprolite under Garry oak tree replicate 1 | place: USA:California | collected 2016-06-15
GAGGAACGGCAGCACGAGGTATTCCGTCGTGGGGTAGTTCACGTACGTGACGAGCCCCTCGGGATCCTCGCGCTTCACCACGCGATACAACCGCTCGAGGTAGCTCTGGACGCGCTCGGGGCCCAACCACCGAGCCATCTGCGCCGAGATCTCGTTGCCCAGCGCGTAGCAGAGGAGCGCCGGATGGCCCGCGCACGTGCGAACCTTGGCGCGCACGAGCGCGTCAATGTCCGGCGCGTTGCGGCGGTCGATCAGATAACCGACGTACTGCTCGGCGCTCAGCCCCACCATGACCTTCAGGCCGTGACGCGCCGCGACGTCGAGCAGGGCCCGCGGTGGCATCGTGTGGGGAATTCGAACGGCGTTGATTCCCACCGCCGCCATCTGCGCGAAGTCGCGCTCCACCTTCGCGAGGTCCTGGTACTCATTCCCCTGGGCGTCGGGCGCGAACGCGCCGTAGGTGACGCCGCGGACGTAGAACTTCTCGTCGCCGACGAACAGAAACTTGCCGCGCACGCGGGGTCGCGCAGTCGGGGCAGGACTCGGCGTCGCGGTGCGCAGGTCCGCAGCCGCAACGCCAGGGAGCTCGATTACCTGCCGCCGAAGCGATCGGTCGAGAAACCGTGGAAACAGATTCATCGCCTTGTAGTGATCTGTGATTGACCTGCTTGTGACGGGCTGAATACGAGGCGTGGTGGCGCAAGACGTATGCCCGCGTCGCGCGATGTGCTGCGACACGCCCGGGCGACATTGAACACCGTGGTATGGCGCGCGATACGCTCAGGCTGGTCTGCGCACCAGGTATGTGCCGTTGTCGCGCGCCCGCCCGGTGATGTGTGCGCGCGCCGTTGCGTGCGCGCAAACCGGTAAATTGGCCTGTTACCTTTGCCGGGCCGGGGACTCTTCTATTATTTGGGCACTGGGGCGGCGAGTACCAGAGGGCAACGACACGGGCTAGATTGAGGCCCGCAGCGGGGCCTGTAGCTCAGGTGGTTAGAGCGCACGCCTGATAAGCGTGAGGTCGGTAGTTCAACTCTACCCAGGCCCATGGTGTGAAACACGAGCCCCGTCAGCCAGTTACGCGGTTGACGGGGCTTTACAGTGACAGCGTAGGCGTGCGGTCAGTGACAGTTTCAGTGACAAACGCGCTCCGTAACTGATAATTATTCCTAGATAGGTTTGCGCCCGCCTCCTATCGTTTGTCAGACATTCACCCGCTACTGCATCCCGTGACGAGGCAGCGTTCGCGCAGGCCGTCGCGAAGCGGTTCGCACCACAGGACACAGGAGGCACCATGAACTGCCATGCCTGCGGCAAGCCAATCGAAGGCCTGCGCCAGATACGAGAACGCGCCTCCCGGTGATGCGGAGGCGCGTGTCCCTGGTGACGAGTGAAATGCGCTAGGCTGCCCGCAGCGCCTTCACCCACTCCCGCACCGCCTTGTCCCGGTGCTCCGCCTTGAGGTGCTGCTGCACGCGGTATTCGACCGCCTTCGACCGATGCCGCACCGTCCCCAGGTGTCCGTACACGCGCTTCACCAGACTGTCACCGCCGTGCCCCAGCTCCTGACCCACCGTGTACGGTGACACCGGCGCGTCGCCGTCGAGTGTCTGCAACCGCGCGGCACAGTACGTGTGCCGGAAGTCGTACAGGTTCACCTCGCGTGCGTTGAATCCCACACGAGCACCTACCGCATCGAGCAGCTTTCGGCAGTCGGTGAGCATCGCCTCTTCGCCCGTGCGATACGACGGGAAGAGGAGCCGCCCGCCCGCGAGCTTCCGCTCCGCGAGCCACGGCCGCAAGATCTCCTTGAGCTGCGGCCACAGCGGGACGCTGCGGTGACTCGTCAGCGTCTTGAGCCGCCGCCACGTGTTCGGGCGGAATGTGATCTGCTCACGTGTGAGGTTCACGTCGTCCAATTCCAGGCCGAGCACCTCCGCCGGCCGGCCGCCGGTGAGTAGCGCCGTGGCGAGCAGCTCGAACGCGAACGGCATGGCCACGTCGTCGCGCTTGGGCTTGAACGTGCGCGCCGCTTCGAGCAGCAGGGCCGCCGTGGGCACCTCTAGCCACTGCGCCGCCACCTTCTTCGCCGTCGGCTTATCCATCATCGCGGCGACGGGGTTGTAGCCGGGCGTCACCTTCTCCTCGGACTGCGCGCGACGGTAGAGATTCGACAGGCTGTTCAGATGCTGGCGAATCGTCCCGCCGCTGAGCCCTTTCGTCCTGAGCGCTTCCGCCCACTGACGTACGTCGGCGACGGTGACCAACGACAGGTCAGTCTCGGGCTTGAAGTGATCGACGGCGCGACCGAGCCGCAGCTCCTCGCCCTCCATCCACTGGTCGGTGACCTGGCCGGCCTTCGCCTTCGCAACGAGGTGCTCACGCACCCACGTCACCAGCGTCGTGAGCGGGGGCAGACCCGCCACAGTGCGGCCCTGGGCTTTCGCGCGTTCGTGCTGCAGCTTTTTCAGACGCGTCGCCGCCAGGGTTTCGGCCAGGTCCCGGTCGGTCGTGGCCCGCGCGTCGTCGGGGTCCACCTTCAGCGGCTCACGCTTGCCGCCCACGTCAGCGTAGTCGCGGAAGTCGCCGTAGTAGCGGCGCTCGCCACCCTGCTCGCGCCAGTAAATCCGGTTCCTCGTGCGCTTGCTCATCGTCCCTCCTTCGTTGGGTTCCAGCCTTCAGCTCATTATAAGGAAGGTAGGAACAATGTACCTCTCTTGCAAGGTGGGCACGTTGTACCTACCTTGCTCCGCGTATGCCCATGACGCCCAAGCAGTTCCGCACCGCCCTGAGACGCCTAGGGCTGAACCAGACAGAAGCCGCGAAGCGCCTAGGTGTCACGGCCCGCGCGGTGCGGTTTTGGGTGGCGGGCGACCGGGCGATCCCTGAGCCCGTCGCCATCCTGTTGCGCATGTGGCTGAAAGCCCCACCCGCGCGTTAAGCCTCAAGCTTCTGATACGCGTCGTACAACTTCCGCAGCGCCGGACTGTCACCGTGTCGCGCATCGGCGAGCACCGCGTCGATGTCGATGACCACCGCCCGGCCGTCGCGGTCCACGACCAGGTCCCCCAGCCCGAGCGCTTCCGCGAGCTGCGTCAGCGATTCATTGACCGCCCGGATGGCGGGCCCGACATCGCCGCGCGCGATGTCCAGGTGCGCCAGGGCGTCGTTCACCGCCGTGAACGCCACGGCGGCGTCGCTGGGCTCAGGTTCCACCGGCTCCCCGTCTACGATATTTGGGGGAGACCGCGGGATCAGATTTGCAACGTCCGTCATCGCGTCGGCAAACTGCTGTCTCGGCGGCTCCATCGCCGCGTGCAGGTTGTCGATCATCTCGGCCGCCGCTTTCGCCCTCCCGAGTGCCTCGGCGGCCGCGTTGATGTCCACCGGGTCCGGACTCTCCGAATGCTTCTTCTCCACGAGCCCGGCGCAGTACGTGATCGGGTGCGGTTGACTATCCCAATTTTTCACCACGCAATCGGCGAAATTTTTGTAACCGGCGAACGGCTTCGACAGCGCGCCGGTCAGCTTATCATTGGGCGCTGGGACGACGGTGCGTGAGCCACGGATCAATCGCTCGATCTCGGGCAGCTCAATGTTCTGCGCCCGACACCGCTCGACAGCTTCGAGCACATCGCTCCGCACCATCTGCGCTCCAGCATCGGCCCCAAGCAGTACAGCAGACAGTTCCACCAGGTCTGCGCGCTCACACACCCACAGCAGGCGCTCGCCGTACTTCTGCACCTCCTCCTCGTACGGGTTGCGGGTCTCCTCCGTGCGCCAGTCCCACCGCACACTTACGTCATCGAGTCCACCCTCGTCGTACAACGTTTTCACCTGCTGGGCGAATGGCGTGCTCGCGTACTTCACAAGGACGATTAAGGCTTTGCCGGTGGGACCGACGCGCCTGGGGTCTAGCCCGGACTCGACGGCTACGTGCACGGCGCGGCCGAGACTCACCTCGGTGATCTTCCCTGACCACGCACCCAAATCGTGCATGCCGATCCACCTCGGTCGTTTCATAAATCGGTCCCAGCGCCAGGCGTCCACGTAGATCACGCCGCCGTCACTCGCGAGCAGCTCGGTGCTCGCGATGAATCGGTGATCGTATTCGATACCCGACGGCGTCGTTTGCCGTGCGCCGGGCTGCGCGCGCTCGATCTGCCCGCCGAGGCGGATGCGCTCTCGCTGTTGCATCGTCATAGCTACCCTTCCTTTCGCCGCCGTCGCGGCAGGTGAATGGCGGTAAGCGTCCGTTCGCCCGGCTGCCGAGTCGCATCCAAAAACGTCGCCGTGGACTCGCGCATGTGCTCGATCAGGGTGCGTAACTCCATCAGCTCGGTTGCGAGCGGCACGAAGCCGCGGGCCTGCACACGCGTGATGTGCGCGCTCACGCGGGTCGCCCAGCCTTCCAACTCGTGAGCGAAGTTCTGGAGGTCGCTCCGATGCCAGACGGCCGGGGTCATCGGCTCCTCGGCGACCGGACGGCGCAGCCGCCGGTGCTCCGACGCTGAGCGCTTGCAGCCATCCCCGCAGAATCGTTGCGCGGAGTACGTCGGGACGAATCGTTGGTTACAGAACGCACACGGCCTCGGCGTTCCGGCATTCGCTGTGTTCGCCGGCACCGTCACCCATCCTCGCCGGTAAGTGCCGCGAGTTTTTCCCGCAAGTGCCGAAGTGCCTGCCGCTCCACGTCGAGCGCGACCCGCTGCTCGCGGAGCTGTCGCTCGGTGTCGTCGATTACTGCGGCCTGGCGTGCTTCGCGTTGTTCCTGGGTGGCGATGCACTGCTGCAGGTCGGCGATCGCCAATTTCTCGGACGTCACGCGCTCGGCCGCTGCGGACCTCCGCCGCTGGACGAGTTCCAACCGGCGGCGCGCCGCGATAACCTGCGGCCCCAAGGCGGCGATCGTGGCGCGCGCCTGCTTCGCGGCTGGGCCATTCGGCGCGGTGTTGTTCAGCTCATCGAGGGCCAGCTGCGCCTCGGCGCATTTGTCGAGCACAGGGGCAACGTCCTTCTCCACGCGCGCCACTTCCTCGGCCGCCGCTGCCAGCGCGGCCTCGGCCGCGGCGAGATAGGTGAGCTTCTTCTGTGTCTGTGTAGCAGTCATCTGATGTGGCTCCCTTCAGGTTGCAGTCGGTGTCTCACTTTTCCCCGCGTGTCATCCACGCCATCAGCACGCGCTCGAACTCCTGAATTTCGTGCGTGGGCAATGTCGCCGGTACAATCGGCCGCGTGGCCTGCTGCTTCGCCGCGTATGGCAGCCGCGATCCCCAGCGCATCAGCGTCGCTTGGGCCGAGAAGACGTTCGCCCCACCTTCTGCGGTGAAGGATTCCCGGAGCCGACCAGTCGCCCACAGCGGCTTCATGCTGGTGAGCCCCCGTTCGCGCCGCTGCACGAGAGTCGCGAACGAGTCTGGCGGCCACCGGTGCCCACCCTCGCCGCCTTCCGTTTCCCACTGCCGGCGAAAGAATTGCTTCACGGCTTCTTTGAAGCTCCCCCGAAACACGGGGCTAAAGTCCGTTAGGCGGTGACCGATGTTCACGAGCCACCGCTCGGCCGCAGCCACGTTGTGCAGATCCAACTGCACTTCGATCATGGATCTCTCGTCTCCCAGTCGTCGCCGAATGTTTGGCCCGTCAGCAGATTCACGTGACGGCCGCCGATGAACGCGAGCCCCGAGCCAGCACCCTCTTTCGCAACGCGCACGACCGCACCGGCGACACAATTCGCCACGTCATCATGAGCGTGCGGCGGATGATCAATCGAATCCCGACCGCCGCGCGCGACCCGGCGCTCCAACTGCAAGAGTTGCCCGGCCAACCGGGGCACATCGAGCAGCTCGACGCGCCCCGCATTCAGGAGCGGCAGTAGCTCCGTGTACAGCGCACTCTTCACCAACTCGGACGGCGTATACGTGACGCCGTGGGCGGCGAACCGCTCGCGCGGCCACTCCCCGCCGTAGCGATCACCGACGACCTCCGCGATGCCGTACCGCCCTAGCAGCTCGGCGAATTCCGCACAGATTTGGTCGGGACTGAACGGCGGGCGGACCTCCCGAATGCAGTCGAGTACCACGACCTCGCCCTGCTGGTGAGCGACGGCGAGCGTCATCGAATCCTGGCTGCCACCGCTCGGGTCACAGAACGCCACGTAGCTGACGCCCACCGCGGGCGGTAGCTCGCGACGCTCGGCAATGATCGCCACCCGTACCACCTCGGGCGCGATGAAGCTTTCGACATCCTGGCGGAACTGGACGAGCCCGCCCTGGCCGTATTCGCTCGCTGCGCGGGCCGGATCGTCCGCAAACTCCCGTGCGATCGCCGCCGCGTTCAGCGTCGGGTTCAGGCTCAAGCTGTCCGCACTGAACACCAGCACGTCGCTGTCGTCGCGACCCCAGTGCTGCTCATACGCCTTCCACAGAATGCCCCGCTGCGCATAGGGCGAGCTAATGCCGTAGATGCGCGCGCCCGGCGTGCTGAGCAGGGAGGGCCGAATCGCGGCGAGCACTTCCTCGTCAGGATTCGCCGTGTCCTCACTCCGGTAGAACGCGCATTCTTCCAACAACGCGTCGAGCATCGTGAACCCGCGCGACGTACGCCACGAGGCCGTGACGATCCGCACCACCGCGCCGGTTCTGAATTCGATCGAGTCGCGCAGGATGCGACTGACGTACGGCGCGACCAGCGGCGTGCGGGCGCGCGCGCGCAGGTAGCTCAAGCTGTTGCGGCCCTGCTCGCGATCCGGTGCCACAATCGGAATCAGCCCGACCTCGCCGGGCGACAGGATCTCCCGCCAGTTGGTGCCGATCGCCCGCCACAACGACCGCATGACCATCTGCTCGCTCTTGCCGCCACGACGTCCGGCCGGCACCCAGCATTCCCGCACCGGTGCCGTCGGTGCCGTCTGTCGGCCTGTGTGGAGGCCGAACACCACCAGCTCGTCGGGATCGAGCGGGAGGCCGTCCGCCGCCTTCCAGAACACCCGCCACACAGCGCGAGTCGGCCCGCTGCAGCCCGCCGCGTCGAGGAACGTGAGAAACGACTCACCGTAGGGCCGTGTCTCGCCCTTGAGCGCGCGGAGCTGTCGTGCTCGCGCTTCGCCGCCGAGCCGGCCAGCCTCACGAGCGTGCGGATCACCGCGCTGAAACGACCCGCGGCTCACGGGGCTCCCCGCTCAGTCACCATCACGCCCGGCCTCGCTTCGCCCGACCCCGACGCACCTGCCGCCACGCGCCGAGGTCGGGCCCGGACTCGCCCGCCTTCACCACGACCAGCTCAGGCGCAGCACTCCGCTGACGGAACGCCTGCACACTCGCCGCGGGGATGCGCCACGCCGCCCGCCGGTGATCGCCGGGCAGCTTGTACGCACCGGGCACGAGCCCACGCTCGCACCAGGAGCGCACGGTCGCCGCGCTGCGACCGACGAGCCGGGCGAACGCCGCCACGGCCAGCTCGGGCGCATCGGCCGCGACTACCGGCTCAGCGTCGAGCTGAGCGCGCACCCAGGAGACAGGCACGAGGGCGGTGTCGGGGAGCGGAGCCAGGGCGTCCCGGAGGGTCACCGAATCACCTCGGACGCCGCGGAGGCGTGCGGTCGTTCAGTCGCCATGCGGGTTTCCGGCCGGCAGTGACAACGGCAGTGACCTGGGGCGGGCGAGGAGTCCGGGAACCGCGGACCCCCGCCCCTTGCCCGCTCCCCCTTGATCGAAGGACAAGGAGAAAGCGACCCCATGATCAACCACACACACACCGCCACCGCTCGGCGACCATCCCGCTGACCGACACCAACCCCGGCACCCCTGGGCCTGTCGATCGAACGGCACGACGGTAGATCAGACGCGATTCCAGGGCGTGGTGCGCGGGGCATCCGGGGCATGATCGTAGTCACTTCCCGGAAACTCCTACATGAGGAAACGTTTATAGAAGAGTTCCCCGAACAGGTGTGATGATGCCCCAGATGCCCCGCTTTAGAACGCATCGTCGTCCTCGTCCGATGTGTCGGTCGTGGCGGTGGTCGTCGCGTCTTTGATGTCGAGACCGAGCCAGAACCACCGGCCGCCGTGGGCCTTCAGCTCGCGGACACCGCGTTCGCGGATGCGCTCGTTGAACTTTTTTGGCGAGATGGCGGGGGTGCCGGTCTCGCGACACCAGGTCTCGTACGTGACGTACAGTGCTTTGCGCTCGACGCGATCAACGGTCGCCCGGCCGTTGTGCGAGAATTGGCAGCGGTCGTCGAGGAATTCCCCCACGAGATCCTGCTCGGCCTGGTAGGCGCGGGTGGCGGCGACGACGGCCGGCGGTTCGCCGAGCCCGTGAGCGAGCCACTGGCGGCACCCTTGGACGGCCCACGCCAGAACGCCGGGCAGCTCGTCGCGCAACTTCCGCAGCAGCTCCCGGTCCTGGCGCTCGGGTGGAATGGTAACGGTGAACGGGACCAGCCGGACGCGACGCCAGAAGGCCAAGTCCGTGCCCCACACTGCCGGCTTGTGATTGGCAGCGAGGAACAGTTTGAACGTCGGGCGAAATTCCACCTCCTCGCGGTACAGCCGCCGGGCGGTGATGACGTCGCCCCCCACGAGCTGCTTAACGAGCGACTCGGCGAACCGTTGACCTTCCTCCGCCTCAACCGCGGTGACGAGTCGCGCACCGGCGAGGCGCGCGAGATCGGCGCGGATCGCGTCATCGCGCCGGGCGAGGAATGTGGCGAAGTTGGCCTGCCGGGCGTAGTCGCCGAGCAGTGAGCGCAGCACCTCGACGAGTGTCGTCTTCCCGTTTGCGCCCGTGCCGTGGAAGATGAAGAACACCTGTTCGCGCGTGTCGGCGGTGAGCGCGTAGCCCACGATGCGCTGCACGTACGCGACCAGCTCGGGGTCGCCGCCCATGATCTCCCGCAAGAACGCGGTGAATCGTGGGGCGGTCGCCGCCGGGTTGTACGCGATGGGCGCGAGTTTGGTGAGGTAGTCGCTGCGCCGGTGGGGCCGCAGCTCGCCGGTGCGCACATCGAGTGTGCCATTGAGTGTATTTAGCAGCCACGGGCCGGCGTCGAGCTGCTCGGGGCGCAGAACAATCGCGGGCTCGGTGGCGGCGAGTTCAAGGAGAGAGCGGACGCGGAGCGCATTGTCCGAACGGATTGCGTGCTGGGCGAGCGTCTTGCGCCGCTTCTCGTCCGGAGTGGCCGACGCCAGCTTGTAGAGCGTGTCGATCACGGCCTTCGCCCGACGCTCGGCCTCGCCCGTCGTGTCCTCGCGCCAGCGGCGTAAATCCCAGAAATACCAGCGCCGATGTGCGCGCACATGCCGCAGATCCTCGCCGTGTAGCCGAACCAAGCGGCGCGCGTTCCCCAGGTCGCTGCAACGCTCCTCGTCCGATGTTTCGGGTGCGGCCGATGGCGTCGCGGGCTCCGCAGCTTGCGGCTCGGCGGCAAGCGGCGCTGTTGTCACCGTGCGCTCTCCTCGTCGGTGACTCGTTCCTCGATCACGAAGCCACCGCGTCCAGCTAAACGCCGCAGCACTGCATCGAGCGCCGAATCGCCCGTGAGCGGGATGTAGACCACGCCCGCGCGGCCGTGCACCGCCAACCGACGCGGCTCCACGTGGTCGGTCGGGATGGGAGCGGTGTTCACCGCGCCCCGGCCCCTGCGGTCTCCTGCAGCTCGCGTCGCAGACGTTCGACGTCGCGCTGGTCGGCGAACCAGCGGCCGCCCACGCGCTCGCCCTTGACGCGGCCCACGGTGATCCAGTCCAGCAACGTCCGGTACGGCACGCGCAGGCGTACCGCCGCGTCCATTGCCGGTATTCGTTTCGCCGTCATGTACGACCTCCCGTCTCGCGCCGGTGCAAAATAAAAAGCGGATCACCCGCCCGCTTTTTCTCAGGCGTTGACCCGCTCGTGGCGGTGCGTGCAAAATCTTGTGTTCTTGGGGCAGTATACGAATCGAGCGCGCCCCGTCAATGCGCGCTTTCGACACGCACGACGCGACTAAAACCGTTCCGCGGTCTTCGACGCTTCTCCCGAACTACTTACGCCCGCATTAGTCACACGGAACTTTAAATTATCTTTATCACTGAAGCGCGCGTGTGTGTCCGTGAAAGGAGTGGTTGGCTCCTGTACAACTTCCTCGTGACCGCTCACGAAGGTGCGTGGGACCTGAACGCCTACGAGTACACACGCGATCGGTTCTGCGAACATACCTTGGCGTCCGTCGCGCAACGCTTCAAGATCCTCTCGGCCCAAGTGATCGAGGAGCTGAAGTCCTATCCGGCGCTCTTTGCTTATGAGGGGCAGACCGAACCTCTCCGCGTCGGCTACCTCCGGCGGATCAAGGAGCGGTCCCGGTCGCTGCTGATCGAATTCGAATTCGAGACCGCCATCCCCGCCATTCCCGCCAAGCGGATAGTGGAGCTGCTGATCCCGCTGGACATCGACAAGTGGGAGTTGAACCGCACCCACTGGGCCGTGAAGGACGAGGACCTGCTCTCGATTCTCCACGCCGCCGAGCTGGTAGACGGCTCGTTCGTGACGGGCGTGGGCATCGGGGGCCGGGTGGAGGAAATGCAATTCAAGGTCGCGCTGTCCTTCCCGGGTGAGAGGCGACCTTACGTCGAAGCTGTCGCGGCCGAGCTGAAGAAGCGCCTGCCGGCCGGGGCGGTATTCTACGACCGGGACTTCACGTCCCAGCTCGCGCGGCCCAATCTCGATACGCTGCTCCAACGCATCTATCTCACCAACTCTGACCTGGTGGTGGTGTTCCTGTGCGCCGAGTACCAGGAGAAGGAATGGTGCGGGCTCGAATGGCGCGCCGTGCGGGAAATCATCAAGAACAAGAGCGACCATGCGGTCATGTTCATGAGATTCGATGATGCGGCGGTAGATGGCACGTTTTCCATCGACGGCTATGTGGATCTCACAGAGCACACCCCGGTGCAAGCTGCGCGGCTGATCGTGGAGCGGGTGAGACTGAACGACCTTCCATAGTGTCCGATCCCGCAACACTGTAACCGCCCATCCCACTACCTACAGTCCCGCAGGACCCTTCTAGAACGTAGTGTTTTGGGCACTTGCGCCAGGGTTAAACTTGTTCCCCCTTTAGGGGTAGATTGTTACCCCCGTGAGAGGAATCACGGTATCTGGCCACCCCGTCACCACATATCTTAGACATCTGGCTGCTTGGCCATGTCTGCCCAGTCCGACCGCCCGCCTACCTACACACGACTGAACCGAGCACGGAAAGGCAGAATGCGGCCAGACACTAAGCAGGCGATCCACTACGGGGTGGATTTCATTTTCGCTCCGCCTCCCAACCTGAACACGGGCGTGGCCCTGGCTTTTCAGCAACGGCTGGCCGAGCCAGAAATCGGTGTCACGTTCGACCAGATGCAGGTGCAGAAGGCACCCACAGGGCAGCCGATGGGCTACGTGTTCGTTCGGCAGTCTCCCGCTCTGCAGGTCACCATCGCACAGCCTGGACCACCCGTTGGCCAATTGCTGATCGTCGCCTCCAATCCGAGCAAGTTGGAGCAGGATTTCATCACCGATGCTGAGGCGGTTGTCCGGGCGTTTCGGGAAACGTGGCCTGGCCCCCTTCAGGTGCTGAGGCGCGACTGCACCATTCGCAACCTGTACGCGGTCAACGCCCCGCACGCATTCCAATACCTATGGGCGCAGCGTCTGCACCAGTCGGAGGATGCAATCCAGGAGTTTGGCAGGCCGATCTTAGGTGGAGGGCTGCGGTTCGTGATGCCGCCAAGGCCCGACGTACCTAATGATCCGACGCTTGAAGTAAAGATCGAATCGCTCCTCAGAGACCCGAGACAGCTGTTCGTGGAAACGCAAGCCGTCTGGGAGGCACCGCTGCCAGCCGATGAGGAGCCAAACCCGCGCCAGCTGCTTGAGACTGTCGTAGAGTACGCAGATGGCCCAGTGGTCAAGTTCATCACCAGAGGGAGCTAGTTATGCCGGGCACAATTGGGCGACTGGGTACCGGTCAGCGCGAGGACTGGAAAACGCAGGACGATCTGTTCCTTTCGTCTAGCCAGACGCGCGATCAGTACGACGCTTGGATTCAGGCTCCAGCGAAGAAGCTCAGTTTCGCCCGGATGGGGCGCACCTACCAGGCCGACCCATCCGGCATCTTTGCTATCCCGGTTTCGATTGGCGAGGACAAGGAGCTGAGCGCGGAGCTGGTCCAGTGGCAGGACGCAGCGGTGGATGCGTTCTGGTTGTTCGAGTCGCTACCGGGTGAGGAGAAGTAAGTTCAGCGCCGTGCGCGGCTCAGTGGTATGGGTTAACCTACCCCCACCAAGGAACGCGCGCGGCCACATTCAGTCAGGCAGACGCATCGCAGTTATCCTTCAGAACGACAGCACGTACGCCGCTCTCCCGGTAGTACTGGTCGCGCCCGGAACGTCCCGCACAGACGCCCTGCGGTTCCCGCACACCGTCCGAATTGATCCCGATGCTACCAACGGTCTCAAGAAGCAGACGGTGTTCCTCGGGTTCCAGGTGCAAGTGGTGAACAAGAGCATCATCGAACTGCCTCCACTTGGTCAGCTGTCTGCGAAGGACATGCTCCGGATCGAGTCAGCCGTGAAGGACGCGCTTGGGCTCCCGTAGCTCGCGGTAAGAGTTCGCGATCACCCTGCCTGGCACCAGTGTCTGAATCAGTGTCAGCGCCGGTCGATTCTAGCCAGCATCAGCGAGCGGTTGCGCGGGTTTTGTGCTCAGATTACGTCGGTGAGCGTCGAGGAGCGCCAGCGTAGCGCCTCTGATAAGCGTGAGGTCGGTAGTTCAACTCTACCCAGGCCCACTGGATACGACAACGACGTCAAAAAAAGCGTCGAACGGACCCACAGGGCCGTTCGACGCTTGTGCTTTTGGATTCAGTGCGAGTCAGCGACCGTCATAAATGGCCCAACTCCTTGACGCCAGAGGACCGCGTGCACTTTCCGTCCGGGGGCGCTGGACCACCCCACGATGTCTCCGCGGTCATTGATTGCCGCCACGCCATCGGCCGGGGCAATGTTTGGGTCTCCACCGAATGTGGGAAGCTCACGGAGCACGCCGTCCTCCCACACCCACAGGTGGCGGTGGAGAGGACTCTGGATGTTCACACCGATGACCTGTCCACGGTTATTCAGCGCCACGACGCGTTCGTTATCGCTTGAGAGATTGGGCGGATTCAAGGCCTGCATTCCACTGTGGTCCCAGATGAACGCGTGCCTGGGGTCGGCGAAGTAATTCAGATAGCTCGTCCCGATGACTTGACCGCGTTCATTGAGTGTGGCCGCCCCACTGGCCCCGTCCGCAGGCAGTGCCCCGAGATCCGTCATCCGGCCGTTCCAAATGAAGGCGTGAAACGTGCGGGGGTCATCCCTCCATGTGGACCCGGTAATCACGCCCTGTTCGTTGATGTCTGTGGCCTGGCTCCCCCCACGGCCGAAGGCTCCGAGGTCGCGCATCACGCCGTTTTCCCACACGAACGCATGTGCGGATCCCGTCGGGGTGCTGCTTGTCCCCGCCACTTGGCCGCGCGCGTTAACGCCAGTGGGATAGGCGTAATCGCCGCCCAGCGTGCCGAGGTCGATCGCTTGGGATCCGTCCCACAGCATGGCGCGGGATAGACCAGGCGGCGGCGCGACCCAGGCAACGAGTCCCGTCTCACTCAAGCACGGGCAACGCTGTGCTACCCAGGGGGCCGCGTCTCGGAACTCGACGGGACCGAGATCCTGCGCGAGTCCGTTGCGCCAGAGCACGACTCGGAGACTACCGGTCGCGTCGGTACTGACGCCGGCGATGTCGCCGCGGTTGTTGATGACCTTGGCAGTGCTGTAGTCGCCGCCCAGGGTGCCCAGATCACGCATCACACCGTTCTCCCACACGAAGGCGTGCTTGGCCCCGGAGCTGGTCTGGCTGAAGCCTACGACCTGAGAGCGCGCATTGATCGCCCGGGGCTCACTCGTGTCTCCTCCGAGTGATCCGAGATCCACGATCTGGTATTGCGTGGGCGTACCCAGATCCGCAGATAGGGGGGCCCCCTTTGGCTCGACGGCGTCGCGGCAGCCGGCAAGGACGACTGCGGTAAGCAACAATTGACGCGTATGCATGACTCCCTCCTGTCACCCAGAGTCGATCAGCGAAATGACGTCAGAGGGTCGCTGTACACGTCGCCACGCCGACCACGATCTCGCCGGCCGCTGCGCCGCTCACCGGATCCAACAGGTAGACGTGAATCATGTTGACGGTGAGACCCGCCGACCGCAGGCCGTCGCCCCGCGCGATCTGCTCATTGAGCACGGCGTAGCCGACGCCCGGCAGCTCGACGCGCGTGTTGGGATCGGGCGCTCCATCGGGATAGGCATCGCCGGCGATCACGAGACTCAAAAGCGTGGACCCGTCGGCTTCGCTCCAAGCGCTCGTGCCGTTCGCGTAGCTGGTCGCGAGCGCTAGCACCGACTTTGCCGTGATGAGGCCGTCCAGGATGGTTACGTCGGCTGCCTCGGCCGTGGCGGTCACGGAGACCAGAGCCTGGTCGACCTGTCCGGTCACGATCGAGGTCAACCCGGCGGCACCCAGCGTGTTGGCCGCGCCGGCGGTGTCCAGCTCGGCCTGCACCATACCGCCGCCTGCGGGGAGTACCGCCCGCGCGAACACCTGGAGACCCGTCGTCGGCGTGTTCAGCCTGGCGACGACCCCGCGTCCCGCGACACTTTGTCCCCACGCCGAGCGCCGCGGCACCGCGACCGTGCCCAGGATCAGCAACGCGATCAACGGCCAGCGGCCCGCTCGCGCGCGCTTACAGCTCAAGAGCGTGTTCACGACGAACTCCTGTGCAATTGAATGTTCCCGCCGGTCAAAAAGCCGGAGTTCTGGTAACCGTCGATCGTGACTTCGATGTAGTCGACCCCGCGGCCGGGCTCTCCTCCGTCGCACGCCTGCCGTACCGTGAAACTGCGCGCACCGGTTTCCTTGGACGTCCCCGTTCCCGACCACGTGCGGCAGTTAGTGCCGCGTGAACCCTCGGCGTACGTCCCCGCGGTCACCGTTCCATGGAACGTGAATTTCCCGCCCGCGCACACGGCCGATGACGACGCGTTGCGCCCATCCGGACAGTGCTGCACCCATTCGAGCTTTCCACCGGTGGCGCTCGCCTCAAGGCCGAAGGTCGCGAACTCGCGGCCGCTCCCGAGCTTGCCTCCGCCCGTCACGAAATCGTTAGACGGTGGTGGTGGTGGCGGCGGTGGTGGTGGTGGTGGTGGCGGCGGCGGCGGGGGCGGCGGGGGCGGCGGGGGCGGCGGGGGCGGCGGCGGCGCGCTGCAGGTGATCGTAAACGTCACTGTCGCCGTCTCGCCCGCCACCACCGTGACGTCCGCCGGATTGGCTTCCGCCACTTCACAGTTCATTGGGACTCCAGACAGCGCGACCGAGTGCGGGCCCGGCGCGAGTGCACTGAACGTGACCGTGCCGCTCGTCTCAATCGACTGGCTCACAGAGCCGTCCAGGGTGACGGTGTAGCCCGTCGCTGGAAGATTGTCGCCCGACGTGCTGGTCGTCACCGTCAGACCCCCCGTTGTCGGCGCGGGGTTGAGCGCGAGCACGCTGGCGAGCCAGACGCCCGTACCGGTAAAAAACCAACGCCATTGCGGATCTGTGGTCCCGCCCGTCGGCGACAACGTGAACCGCGCATCATACTCGTCGTCGTTCTTCATGAGCATGTCGCCGCCGGTGGCGATCACAGTCCACCCGCTTGGCCCCACCAGGCCTGCGGGAGGGCTCACCAGACTTACGCCGTAGGCCAGCGCGCCAGGGTTGAGGGAAATCGCGCCAGGATCCGCGATCGTCGGACTGATGAGCGGCGATGCGGTGCCGGATGCCGTGCGGTGTTCGCCCAACGCTTGCGACCTCGTGCCGGCAACGCCGGTCCACGCCGATATCCCGATGCACCCGTTCGTGACCGGCACGTGGAGATCTGCCCTCACCGCCAGGATCTGTCCGGGATTGGTCCCAGCATCGGGAAAGTTTTGGACGTTTGTGGCGAGATACGTCGCCAGCGAGATGGTGCCGTCGCTCACGAAATCGACCAGCTCGTACTTGTTGCCGACCGGCGTGAACGGAGTGCTGGTGAGCACATCGGTCACCGAATCAATGATGTTGCCGGTAACGCCGCCGGGCGCGCCGAACCAGAACACCGTCGCGAGGATGGCGTCCCCGACGTGGGGGTTCGTGGGATTGAAGCCCTTGATCAGGAACGTGCCACTTCCGCACACGCCGTTCTGCTGATCGAGCTGAATGGGATCGCCCGCCGCCGCGACCGCCCCCAAGGGTGGTGCGACTTGGCGCTCAGGCCCCCCCGCATCGCTGCAACGGAGGCTGAGCAGCGCGGCGGCCAGTAGTACGGACACCCGAGCGAGTACACGTCCCTTGCACATCGTCGTCACATGCCTCCCAGCATCAAGTCGCGGGATTGTTGTGTTGCGACTGCTGGATGTCGGAAGGCAAGGCGAGTGCCAGGCTCATTGCGCCGCGACAGACAGGCTGGTGGCACGGCGAGTGTGGCGCGATCTCCGCGGATGTCGCGGCCCGACCCGCACCTTCGGCGAGTCGGGCTTAATTCTTCTTGGGGGGCTGATCTCGTGACCGGCTAAGCAGCCGGGAACAAATTGGCGGGGATCATGCGCCGGCCCGCAGGAGGTGAGGCGCGCAGTCGTGGCCGATCTGTGCGATCGACTGCGAGGCGTTCGCGATAATACGCAATCGTCTGCCGCAGCCCCTCCTGCAGGCTCACAGCAGGATTGTATCCCAACTGCTCGCGCGCGCGTGTGATCGACGCCAGCGAGTGGCGCACGTCGCCCGCGCGCGCGGGCTCCTGCACGGGCTCCAGATCGACGCCCACCAGGTTAGCGATCTCCCACCACAGATCCCGAACGCTCGTCGCCGTACCGCATCCGATGTTGAAGACGGCGCCTACCGCTTGCTCGGCGGGCGCGTGACACGCGAGCAGGTTCGCCTCGACCACGTTCGTGACGAACGTGAAATCGCGCGTCTGCTCGCCATCGCCGAAGATCACCGGCGGCTTTTGCCGCAGGGCGGCGGCGATAAACAACGGAATGACGGCACCATACTGCGAGTCCAGATTCTGCCGTGGTCCGAAGATGTTAAAATAGCGTAGCACGACCGTCTCGAGCCCATGCGTCCGCCAGAACGCCTGGCAGTATGCCTCGGCGGAGACCTTGGACGCGGCATAAGTCGAGAGAGGACGCGGCAACAGATCCTCGTGATTGGGGAGCTCGGTCGTATCGCCGTACGCCGCGGTGGATCCTGCGAACACGACGCGGCGCACTTTCGCCTCTTGCGCGGCGATGAGGAGGTTCAGTGTGGCTGTGACATTCGCGTGATGAGCGGCGAGCGGACTGCGGGTCGAGTGCGGCACCGACGTGACGGCGGCGTGGTGCAGGATGAAATCCACGCCCTGCGTCGCGCGCCGGCACACCTCGAGCCGCGCGGCATTGCCCCGCATGAAGCGAACGCAGTCGCGCACGGCGCGCAGGTTCTCGCGGCGTCCCGAGGATAGGTCGTCGAGGACGGTGACCTCGGCGCCATCGCGCACGAGGCGCTCCACGAGATGCGAGCCGATGAATCCAGCGCCGCCTGTGACAAGGTATCGCACGATGGTCGCTGAGGCACGAACCGGGCCATGACGTCCGGTGTATTTCTTGCGCGAGCTGCTTCCGGCGCGCGGCATCAGTGCGGCTGCCTTGTCGCGCGCGAACCACACGTGTCGCTCACGCGCGGCCCTCCCGCGCCCCGATGGACTTCTTCGACTCGCTGGGAGTTAATGCTTGATGGGCAAACTACTGCGCCGTGTACGCCGGACTCCTGAACGTCTCTTACACCCGCTCCGACGGCGAAACGCGGTCGAAGCTCTGCGCGCACGTCCCCGGCCGCAGACGATACTGGTGGTGTGTCACGGGAATATTTGTCGCAGTCCGTTCGCGGCCGCGCTGCTCATGCGCGAGCTGGCGCACGACATGACCGTGCAGTCGGCAGGCTTCGCCGGGTTCAACCGGCCTGCTCCGCCCGCAGCGATCGCCGCTGCGCAGCGCCACGGGCTGGACCTTGGCGACCATCGCTCGCGACTCGTGACCGCCGATCTGGTCCGCAGCGCTGACCTCATCGTCGTGATGGAAGCCACCCAGCAGCGGTCGATTTGTGAACGCTTTGGCCGCCGGCCGGCCGATGTCCTGATCCTCGGCGACCTCGACCCTGCCGCAGTCGACACGCGCACGATTTACGACCCGGTGAATGACGGTGTCGAAGTATTCGAGCAGGTCTACGACCGCATCGCCCGCTGTGTGCGCGAACTCGTGGCCATTCTCACGCCGGCCGGAGTTCCAACCTCTTAAGCCCTTGTTGCACGCAGGCCATACGCCTCTGCGGACGGGCCGTAGCAATCACGCAATGACTGGTTGATTAAGCCGCATTCGCGCGCGAGCTAGTCCTGGCCCGAACCTTGCCCCCTGGACCGTGGGCCATGCTGTGTCTGGTGTGGCTTTCATACTACAACGAGGCGGCAAATGTCACCATTCAATAATAGTCGGAGCGTTCTGATGGTGCGGAAGCATCTACTTTGGAGCGTCTGCGCCGCGTTGGTAGCTGGGGCATGTTCCGACGCCAACACTCCGACGGTCCCTCATCCGCTGTTTTCGTTCTCGCCGAACGGGATCACGCAGAGCAGGCCGGCTAACGGGGCGCTCAACGAGCCGGGGACGCGGCTGGCCAAGGGGTTCGATCCCAAGAACCCGCGCCTCGGTGACGCGGTGATCGCCACGTTCTTCTGGGTGGGATCGTCGTCGGTCGATTCCGTGATCGACTTCATCGCAAACGGGAACGAGACGCGCGCGGGCAACACGTATCATCGTGTCGACTCGGTCTCGGCCGGCGGGTACACGATGGTGACGTACGTCGCTACGAACATTCAGAACTTCCCCGACTCGAGCTCGGTGTCAGGCCAGATCCTGGCCGTGCGCGCGTATCTCCACCAGTCGGTGAGCGACGGTGGTGTGAAGATTTCGTCATGGAGCGGCGTCGACGACAATTTTGCACTCGCGCTCAACGACTTTGCCTCGGCGAGTGGAGTAGACACTTCGTCCTCAGGCATCCCGGCCCATACACGACCGATCGCAGTGAATGCCGGCGGGCTCGCGTACACGTCGACGATGGGAGCATTGGACCCGAACGGCGGCTTTACCAGCCTGGGTGTCCCGGCGGGATTCACCAGCGTCGGCCGAGGTTCCGACAACCAGATTCTCGAAGACGGCGCTTTTGCCGTGCAGGCAAACGCGGGGACGGTCGATCCGACATGGACCTGGGTCTACGGTCCCCCGGCGCGCCCTTGGCTTGTGACGACATTCTCGCTCAATGCGGCGCCGCCGACGACGCCGCCGCCACCACCGCCACCACCGCCGCCGCCGCCGCCGCCGCCGCCGCCACCGCCGCCGCCGCCGCCGCCGCCGCCGCCGCCGCCGCCACCGCCGCCACCGCCGCCGCCGCCGCCGAACAGTCCGCCGACGGTGGACGCCGGACAGGATGAGACCATAGTGACTGGTCTCCTGTTCACGGAGAACGCGACGTTCAGCGATCCGGACAACGACGGACCGTGGACGTACCGGATCGACTGGGGCGACGGCTCATCGACGACGGGCACTACGTGTTGCCAGGGTACAATCAGCAAGGGGCACACGTATACCATCACCCTGCTGCCCCATAGCTTCACGCTCACGGTGACTGTGACGGACAGCCACGGCGCCTCGGCGTCGGATACGAAGGTCGTCAAGGTGCTGTTGTTGTGAACGCTCCAGTACTCGCTGATTAGCAACCGCTAGGCATGCCGCGGCGATCGGGCTTTGCAAGACTCTTGATGGCGGCCCTCTTCGCCGCGGCTTGCAGTGACGCCGCCGGCCCAGCGCCCAAGCGCGCTGGTCCCGGCGGCCCGCTGTTTTCGTTCTCGCCGAACGGGATCGGTCAAAGCGGCACCGCTAACGGGGCGCTCGGTGAGACCGGGGACTCCCTGGCCAAAGGGTTCGATCCCAAGAACCCGCACCACGGTGACGCGGTGATCGCGACGGTCTTTTGGCTTGGACAGACCAACATCGTGGATTCCGTTGTCGACTTCGTCGCGAGCACCCCCAACACGCGCGTCGGCAACACCTATCACCCGATCGATTACGTCACGGCGGGTGGGTACTCGATGGCGACATTTGTCGCCACGAACATCCAGAACTTCCCTGACTCGAGCTCGGTGTCGGGCCAGATCCTGGCCGTGCGCGCGTTTATGCACCAGCGCGTGGTGGATGGTGGCATCAAGATTTCGGCGTGGAGCGGCATCGAGGACAATTTTGCGGCTGGGCTCAGAGACGTCGCCCACGCGAGCGGCGCGGACACCGGGGGCAACATCCCTGCCCACACGCGACCGATCGCGGTGAACGCCGGCGGGATTGTGTACACGGCAACGATGGGAGCATTGGATACCACGGGGGCGATGCTGTTCACGGGTGTGAGTGCACCGGGGACCCCCTTCGGCCGGCTCCACTGTGTCGGCGGCTTCGACTGCGGTAGGAGCTCCGACAAGTACATTCTTGAAGATGCGGAGTATGCTGTCCTGGCGAGCGCGGGGACGGTCGATCCGCAATGGACTTGGATGTACGGCGGGACTGCCGCCCGGCCGTGGCTCGTGACGACGTTCTCGCTCAACGCGGCGCCCCCGCCGAATTCGCCACCACCGCCACTGCCACCGCCGCCGGCGACCCACGTTGCCTTTACGACGCAACCGCAGACGACCCAGGCAGCGCAGACGATGCCCGTGGTGCGGGTTTCGGCGCTCGATGACGCGGGGAACGTGGTGACGGGCTTCACCGGGTCGATCACCGTGGCGATCGGGGCGAACCCCGGTGGCGGGACACTGTCGGGGACGACGAGCGTGACCGCGGTGAGCGGGGTCGCGACCTTCTCGACGTTGAGCATCAACAATGCGGGGACTGGCTACACGTTGGTGGCGAGTGCGTCGGGCTTGACGGGCGCCACGAGCACAGCGTTCAATATCACGGCGCCACCGGCAACGAACCTGGCGTTTACGACGCAGCCGCAGACGACCCAGGCGGGCCAGCCGATGCTCGCGGTACGGGTGTCGGCGCTCGATGACGCGGGGAACGTGGTGACGGGCTTCACCGGGTCGATCACCGTGGCGATCGGGGCGAACCCCGGTGGCGGCACGCTGTCGGGGACGACGAGCGTGACCGCGGTGAGTGGGGTCGCGACCTTCTCGACGTTGAGCATCAACAATGCGGGGACTGGCTACACGCTGACCGCGAGTGCGAGCGGGCTCACAGGGGCCACCAGCGCGAGCTTCAACATCACGGCGGCGCCGCCACCGCCCGCGACCCACGTCGCCTTTACGACGCAGCCGCAGACGACGCAGGCGGGGCAGACGATGCCCGCGGTACGGGTGTCGGCGCTCGATGACGCGGGGAACGTGGTGACGGGCTTCACCGGGTTGATCACGGTGGGGCTGGGGGCGAACCCCGGTGGCGGGACGCTCGCCGGGACGACGAGTGTGAACGCGGTGAGTGGCGTGGCGACGTTCTCGACGTTGAGCATCAACAACGCGGGCAATGGCTACACGTTGACCGCGAGTGCGAGCGGACTCACGGGGGCCACCAGCGCGAGCTTCAACATTACGGCGGCGCCGCCACCGCCCGCGACCCACGTCGCCTTTACGACGCAGCCGCAGACGACGCAGGCGGGGCAGACGATGCCCGCGGTACGGGTCGCGGCGCTCGATGAGGCGGGGAACGTGGTCACGGGGTTCACCGGGTCGATCACGGTGGGGCTGGGGGCGGACCCCGGTGGCGGGACGCTCGCCGGGACGACGAGTGTGAACGCGGTGAGTGGCGTGGCGACGTTCTCGACGTTGAGCATCAACAATGCGGGCAATGGCTACACGTTGACCGCGAGTGCGAGCGGGCTCACGGGGGCCACCAGCGCGAGCTTCAACATTACGGCGGCGCCGCCACCGCCCGCGACCCACGTCGCCTTTACGACGCAGCCGCAGACGACGCAGGCGGGGCAGACGATGCCGGCGGTACGGGTCGCGGCGCTCGATGATGCGGGCAACATCGTCACCGGGTACAGCGGGCTGATCACGGTGGCGCTGGGGGCGAACCCCGGTGGCGGGACGCTCGCCGGGACGACGAGTGTGAACGCGGTGAGTGGCGTGGCGACGTTCTCGACGTTGAGCATCAACAACCCAGGCAATGGCTACACGTTGGTGGCGAGCGCGTCAGGGTTGACGGGCACCACGAGCGCGAGCTTCAACATCACCGCGCCACCCGCGACGAACCTGGCCTTTACGACACAGCCGCAGACGACGCAGGCGGGGCAGACGATGCCGGCGGTACGGGTGACCGCGCGCGACGCGTCAGGGAACACGGTGACGAGCTACACCGGCCTGATCACGGTGGCGATCGGGGCGAACCCGGGTGGCGGCACCCTCTCGGGGACGACGAGTGTGAACGCGGTGAGCGGCGTGGCGACGTTCTCGACGTTGAGCATCAACAACGCGGGGAACGGCTACACCCTGACCGCCAGTGCGAGCGGGCTCACGGGCACCACGAGCGCGAGCTTCAACATCACCGCGCCACCGGCGACGAACCTGGCCTTTACGACACAGCCGCAGACGACGCAGGCGGGGCAGACGATGTCGGCGGTACGGGTGACCGCGCGCGACGCGTCGGGGAACACGGTGACGAGCTACACCGGCCTGATCACGGTGGCGATCGGCGCGAACCCCGGTGGGGGGACGCTCGCCGGGACGACGAGTGTGAACGCGGTGAGTGGCGTGGCGACGTTCTCGACGTTGAGCATCAACAACGCGGGGACTGGCTACACGCTGGTAGCGAGCGCGTCGGGCTTGACGGGCGCCACGAGCACTTCGTTCAACATCACGGCGCCCCCACCGCCGCCCGCGACGAACCTGGCGTTCACGACGCAGCCGCAGTCGACCCAGGCCGGGCAGACGATGCCGGCAGTGAAGGTCACGGCGCGCGACGCCTCAGGCAACGTGGTCACGGGGTACACGGGGCTGATCACGGTCGCGCTTGGGGCGAACCCCAGTGGGGGGACGCTCGCCGGGACGAAGAGCGTGGCGGCGGTGAACGGGGTGGCGACGTTCTCGACGCTGAGCATCAACAACGTGGGGAGCGGCTACACGCTGACCGCGAGTGCGAGCGGACTCACGGGCGCCACGAGCGCCGCGTTCAATATCACAGCGCCGCCCAACAGCGCGCCGGTCGTCAACGCCGGAACGGACGAGAATGCGGTGACCGGCCTCCTCTATTCCACTAGCTTCAGCTTCAGCGACGCGAACCACAACGGGCAGTGGTCGTACACGATCAACTGGGGCGACGGTAACACGTCGACCGGCACGCTCGTGAGCGAGGGTTCATTTAGCGCTGGGCATACGTACATCATCGTCTTGCCACGCAGCTTTACGATCACCGTGACGGTGCGGGATGCGGCCGGCGCGTCAGGCTCCGATACGAAGATGGTATCGGTCTTGCTGCTGTGAACGTCGCGCAAGGGCTCTCGCCGGACCTAGGTCTCCTGGAGAACGTGCGGCTCCGGGGCTGTGAGCGTCTGCTGTTCGTCGAGTGTGGCGACGGCTGGCTGGCGGAGGAGGCGTGGCGCCGAATGGTCAAAGGCTACGTGTGCGGCGTGGACAGGTCGCCGAGACTCGTGGCGCGAGCCACTCGGCTGCGTGGTGTTCGCGGCAAGCTCGAGTTTGCGACTTGGGATGGCCGCCACCTGCCGTACCCGGACGCGTCCTTCGATTCGGTGGTGTGGCGCCGCGACGTTGGCGGGTGGGCGGAGCCCGCGCACGTCCTATGTGAGATGCGCCGGGTGGTCCGCGCGGGAGGCCAGGTCTATCTCGTCGGGTTGTCTTAGAAGATCGTGTAAATGAACGGTGCCAACACCGATCCCTGGGCGAACACGAGCAGCGCGCCAATCAGGACCATCACGACGATGATGGGCAGCAACCACCACTTCTTGCGTACCCGCATGAACGCCCATAACTCGGTAGCGAGACCTGTCCGGTTCACGGTGTCCTCCTAGAACTGACGTTCCATGTCGCGCCGCTTGCGTGCTTCCGCCGGGCGCGCGACCCACGAGCTGAGTTGTCGCTTCAGCGGGTTGCGACCGACGACCCGCAACAGCAGCCCGACGGGCGTAATCACCGCGAAGTACAGCAGTGCCATGACCAGCGGTGTCGTGATCTTCGAGAGTGCGGTCGCCAGCCCCATCCAAGCTTGCCGCACGGGGCCAAGCCTTGCCGGAAGCAGCAGGCCGGTCCCGAGCAACAGCCCGGCAAAGGTGATCAGGACCGTCGCCGCAATCAGGCGTCCCCGCCACCATGCGACGCTGGCGAGTGCGGCCAACGCCGCGCCGACCGTGAAGGCGAACCGGCGTCCCTCAGCGGGGCTCAGTCGAGTTGGAACTCGCGTTTCCAATCCACGGTCTCCTTCCACTCGGGCTGCTGCGCCTTGTCGAGCAGGAACGGCCCTAGCACGAGGTAATCGATGTTGGTGCGCATGAAGCAGCGATACGCATCCGCCGGCGTGCAGACGATCGGCTCCCCCCGCACATTGAAGGACGTGTTCACCACGACCCCGCAACCGGTCAGCCCCTCGAACTCCTTGATGAGGTCGTAGTAGTTGGGGTTTGTGTCGCGCGTGACGGTCTGGATGCGCGCCGAGTAGTCGATGTGCGTGACGGCGGGGATGTCCGAACGCACGACGTTGAGCTTATCGATGCCCCAGAGCCTCCGCTGCTCGTCGCTCATGGGGATTTGGCGCTCCCGCTTGACGGGCGCGACGAGCAGCATGTAGGGCGAGTCGCAATCGAGCTCGAAGTAGTTGCTGACCCGCTCGCGGAGCACGCTCGGCGCGAAGGGTCGGAAGCCTTCGCGGAACTTGATCTTCACGTTCATCTGCGCCTGCATCCGGGGGCTCCGCGGATCGCCGAGAATACTGCGCGCCCCAAGCGCGCGGGGTCCGAACTCCATTCGCCCGTCGAACCAGCCGACCACCTTTTCTTGGGCGAGCAGTTGCGCGACCTGACGCAACAGGCAGCCGCGCTCGAGCCGCTGACCCGGCGCGCCCAGCGATTGCAGATACGTCTCGATCTCCTCGGCGGAGAACTCGGGCCCGAGGTACGCGCCTTTCATGCCGTCCCCCCCGCCAGACGTCACGGTCCGGGGGGCGCGGTTGTAGCGGTGCCAGATGAGCTGCGCCACGCCGAGCGCCCCTCCCGCGTCCCCAGCGGCGGGTTGAATCCACAGATGGTCAAAGGCGCCCTCCCGAAGCAGGCGCCCGTTTGCCACGCAGTTCAGCGCCACGCCTCCCGCGAGGCACAGGTTTTTCATGCCGGTCTCCCGGTGCACGGTGCGCGCCATCCGCAGCATGATCTCTTCGCACACGACTTGAATGGACCGAGCGAGATCCATCTCGCGCTGTGTGAGCTTGGACTCCGGTACGCGCGGGCGGCCCTCAAACAACTTGTCGAAGGCGCCGTTCGTCATGGTGAGGCCGGTGAGGTAGTTGAAGTACTGCTGGTTGAGCTCGAACGAGCCGTCCTCGCGCAGATTCACGAGCTCGTTGTAGATGACATCTACGTACTTTGGCTCGCCGTACGGCGCCAGACCCATGACCTTGTACTCACCGGAGTTCACCTTGAACCCGGTGTAGTAGGTGAATGCCGAGTACAGGAGGCCCAGCGAGTCCGGCCAATGCATTTCTTTGAGGAGCTCGAAATCGTTGCCGCGGCCGACCCCCCATGCCGCGGTGGCCCACTCACCAACGCCATCCACGGTGAGAATGGCGGCGTCTTCGAAGGGCGACGGGAAGAACGCGCTCGCCGCGTGCGACTCGTGATGCTCGGCGTACAGGATCTGGCCCTCGTAGCCGTCGAGGCCGCGACGGATGTCGCGATCTGTGAAGAGCTTTTCCTTCATCCAGAGCGGCCCCGCCATCCGAAAGGACGTGAAGCCCTTGGGCGCCACGCCGAGGTAGGTTTCGAGGATTCGCTCGAACTTCAGGAGCGGCTTGTCATAGAAGCCGACGTGCGCCAACTCGGATGGCCGAATCCCTGCTACTTGCAGACAGTACTCCACCGCGTGCTTCGGAAACGAGGCGTCGCCCTTCTTCCGCGTGAAACGCTCTTCCTGTGCGGCGGCGACAATTTCGCCGTCCTTGAGCAGGCAGGCGGCACTATCGTGATAGAACGCCGAAATGCCGAGGATGTAGCTGTGCGCCATGGTTCTCAATTCGTTGCTAGACGGCCGCTTGCGGGGCAATACGGAGCCGCCAACTGACCGGGGCTCGGTTTCTCCGCCGCGCGGCGGAGGAGTTCGCGGCCCAGCATCTGCGCGACGATGCGGTTCCCAGCAGGCGAGTAGTGACCCCCGCTCATGAACCACTTGGCCGCGTCGCCCTGCGCCTCGCGAAAGGCAGCAGTGAGATCGACGTACTCGATTTGACGGCGGTCGAGCTCGCGCGCGAGCGGGGCGAAGGTCGTCTGGCGCCCCTGCTGTGCGGCGACGACCGATTCCCGGTCCGGGAGGAGCACGACGAGTGGGCGGGCGCCGGCTGCGCGGACGGCGGCCGCGAATTCCTCGAACAGGGTCGTCTGGATCCGAAAGGCCGTCGATGACGGATTGATCGCCCCGTCCCGGAATAGCCGATCGGGCGCGAAATATCGCGCAGAAATCCGCAGCCACAGTTCGGTGAACAGGCGAACCGTTGCAGAGTAGTCGTAGGCGGGGTTCCGATAAACCGCCGGCCGGTACCAGTAGTCGTGCGCACCCAGCTCCACGACGTCTTGGGGCACACGCAGATACCGCGCATAGTCCGATGCGTGCGGCAACGGATTCGGCAGTAGGACGAGGCGACCGCCGGCATCGAGGCTGAACCTCGGCTTGACGAGCGGCACCTCGCGGTTCGAGATAAACCGACGGTACACGTTGACAACGCGGCCCAGGTCGTCTGAGACGAAACCGATGATTACGATGCGGGGCGACAGCGCCACCCCTTCCGCGCAGAACCGAAGATATGCCTGATCGACGCCGTAGCCACCGACCCCGTAGTTCAGCACTTCGATCCGTGGGAACAGTTGCTCGACCAAGGCCGGCCAGCTGGCAGAGTCTGCGACCTCGTTGCCGTAGACGAATGAGTCCCCAAATGCCGCGACGCGTAAGACACGGGCCGGCGGCTCCGGTTCGTACTCCCGGGGGCTGCGCAGCCCCTGCGAGTTGATGGCATCCGCCGAATCACGGTAGCCCGGGCGGTAGCGCCACCCCAGGATCGAGTCGAGCACGACCCTGTATGTGTGGGTCGAGTCGAGCAAGAGCTGAATCTTGTCCGACTGCTCGTGGAAAATGTCGCTGGTGGTACGGATCTCTTCGGCGAGAATGGGACGCGACAGCCGGATCGCGAGGCGGCACAGACCCTCGGTTGCCGTCAGGACGAACGCAACCCCGAGGGTGACGAAGAGCGCCCGCTGGCGGTTGAATGTCATGGTTGTCGCCGCGCTCCCCTGTTGCATAGCCGGTGCCGTCAGGACCTGATGCGAAGGTGGTGTCGGTGCTGCTGGTGTCGCAGCGCCACCGCGACGGTTGCTGCTGGCGCACTACGAACGAGCGGGGGCGCGAGGCCGCAAGTCGTTCATACATGCGGGCATGGCGGTTGCACGTCTGCCCGTCATGGCGGCCCATCACTTCACCATCGATGTTGAGGAATACTTTCAGGTTGCGGCCCTGGAGCCGTATGTCGCGCGCAGCGACTGGGACCGTTACCCATCCCGCGTAGCAGCGCAAATGGAGCGGCTCTTGGCGCTGCTCGCGCGGCATAACGCGCGCGCCACGTGCTTTGTCGTCGGCTGGGTCGCCGAGCGCCACCGGGACTTGATTCGAACGATTGCCCGTGCGGGGCATGAGATTGCGTCCCACGGCTGGGATCACGCGCGGGTGACGAAGCTGACTCCGACGCAATTCCGCAGCTCCGTGCGCCGCTCGAAGCGGGAGCTCGAGGACATCACCGGCGTCCCGGTCGTGGGATTTCGTGCGCCGAGTTTCTCGATCGTGGCGGGTGGGGAGTGGGCCCTCGATATCCTGCTCGAGGAAGGGTACGGCTACGACTCGAGCCTGTTTCCAATCCGGCGTCCCGGATACGGATATCCAACGGGGCGGTCGGATCCATATTTTATCGAGCGTTCCGCCGGCCGGCTCGCGGAGATTCCCCCGGCGACGCTGCGCTGGGGCGGCATGCGGCTCCCCGCGGCGGGCGGCGGCTACTTCCGGCTTCTGCCGTACGGTGTGGTACGCGCGGCACTGCGGCAATGCGAGCGCCGGCACGTGCCGGGCACGTTCTATATCCATCCATGGGAGATCGATCCCGACCAACCCCGCGTTCATGTCCCCTGGCTGACGCGCGCGCGACACTATCGTGGGCTCCGGAGGACCGTGCCGCGCCTCGAGCGCCTGTTGACCGAATTCCGGTTCGTGCCGATCCGCGAAACCATGTTGTCGCTGCGGCGGCGTTCGAGCCGCCCGATCGGTCTCCACAAGAGATCTGCGTGAGCGACCCGCGCCCACAGCTCGAACTCCTAACACTCAACGGTGATGCGCGCGCATGGGACGAATTTGTGACACGCGCCGAGGGCAGCAGCTTTTGTCACCTGAGTAGTTGGCGTCAGATCCTCAGCGATACGCTCGGCGCGGAGTGTCTGTACTGGGCGGCCGCGGACGCCGAGGGCGCGTGGCAGGGCATTCTGCCGCTCGTGCGCGTGCGAAGCCGGATCTTTGGCCACTACCTGGTCTCGCTGCCGTTTCTCAACGACGGCGGACCCCTCGGATCACCCGCGGCACGCGACCGGCTGGTCGGGGAGGCAGTCACGGAGGCGCGCCGCAGCGCCGCCGATCTGCTCGAGCTGCGGACACGCGATCCCTGCGGTCTCGAGCTTCCGGTCTCGTCGAGAAAGATCACGGTCCTTCTGCAGTTGCCGTCCGACGCCGACGCATTGTTCCGGTCATTCCCCGCCAAGCTCCGCAGTCAGATTCGCCGTCCGATGAAGGAAGGGCTCATTGTGCGGTTCGGGCCCGAGCAACGAGAAGCGTTCTACGAGGTGTTCGCGCGGGCCATGCGAGACCTCGGTACCCCCGTGTTGCCGCGCGCCTTCTTCGAACGAATCGCTGCCGCCTTTCCGCAGTTCGCCGTGTTCGGGGTCGTGTACCGGGGCGATCAACCGCTTGCGGCAGGCTGCGGCTTCATCTGGCGTGACGAGTTCGAGATGACGTGGGCCGGAGCGCTGCGCGAATCGCGTCCACTCTCGGCCAACATGCTGCTGTATTGGGCGTTCATGGAGCAGATGATCGCCCGCGGCGTGCGCGTGTTCAACTTCGGTCGCTGCACACCGGGCGGCGGAACGCATCACTTCAAGCAGCAGTGGGGTGGCAGGGACGTCCCGTTGCCCTGGCGCCAGTTCAGCACAGGCGCGGTGAAGGCACCGCCGTCGCCAGGCGATCCCGCATTCTCGTGGGGACCGCGGCTCTGGCGGCGCTTGCCCTTGTCCATCGCCAATCGCCTCGGGCCCCGGTTGGTGCGATTCATACCGTGAACGCCTGGCGACACCAGACTCCCGTCCATTCACCACTGTCGCCGGCGGCGCTGCTGCAGGGCCTGCGGGCAGCGCTCAGTCGCAACGGCGCCCACCGGCATGCGGCGGCGCAGGTCGAGGCGCTACTCGAAGAGCGGTATGCGCCCCGAGCCGTGCTGCTGACCGAAAGCGGGACGGCGGCGCTGACGGCGGCCCTCGTCGGTTTGCAGCGAGATCACGAGGCTCAGGTTGTCGCGATCCCCGCCTACTCGTGTTACGACGTCGCGACCGCGGTTGAAGGCGCCGGCGCGCGGGCGCTACTCTACGATATCGACCCGAGCACACTCGGACCGGATCTCGTGCAAGTGGAAGCCGCGCTACGCCGCGGCGCGACCGCCGTGGTGGTCGCTCATCTGTATGGATGCCCGGTCGATCTCACCACGGTCAAGCGACTGGCGGTCGCAGCAGGGGCTGTGGTCATCGAGGACGCAGCGCAGGGCGCAGGGGCGACGATGAGCGCCCGTCCGGTCGGGACGCACGGCTCACTCGGCGTCTTCAGTTTCGGCCGAGGAAAGGGGTTGACGGGGGGCCGCGGCGGCGCGTTGCTTGCGTTTGACGACCGCGGCGCGCTGGCGCTTGAACGGGTGCGCGGGATGCTGGCCGAGCCGCGCCGCGGATGGACAGAGCTGGGATTGATCAGTGCACAGTTGCTCTTGGAGCGGCCAGCGCTGTATGGCCTGCCAGCGTCCCTTCCGTTCCTCCATCTTGGCGAGACGATCTATAGAGAGCCGCGACCCCTCAGAACATCAGCAACAGCATCTTGCGCGATCGTCGCCGCGACCTGGAGACTGGCGGATCGAGAAGCGGAGGTACGGCGAGCCAATGCCGAACGTCTCCTGCTGGAGTTGCGGCAACAGCCTGGCTTCGCGGTAATCGAGACGTCTCCTACCGCGCGACCAGGATACCTGCGGCTCCCGGTGATCACCTCGCCACATGCGCGTCGCGCCGCGACGCAAGCCGCTGCGCGACGCCTGGGCGTGGTGCCCGGTTATCCCCAGCCGCTGTGCGACCTGCAGCCGTTCGCCACGCGGTGCCTGAACCGCAACGACGCGTTCCGTGGGAGTCGGTTGCTCGCGGAACGCCTCTGTACCTTTCCGACTCACGGACGACTCGACGCGGGAGATCTGGCGGGCCTCGAGCGCTGGATTCGCGAATGGGGACGATCCCAGTAGCCGGACGAGCGCTCGCTGTGCTAGCGACCGCAGTCTTGGTGCAGTGCGGTTCGACCGGCCGCGCAGCCTCGTCCGCAACGAGAGATACCGTGTTCGTGGAGGATTTCGAAACGGGAAGTCTCGCGTCGTGGACCGACGGCGTGGATCCGGCGCGTCATCACGTCGTGATGGATCCGAGCCAGGCGCAATCGGGCAGCCGTTACCTGCAGGTGACCTATCGCGCCGGTGGCGATGGCGGGTGGCTGACGCATTTCTTCCCGTCCGGTTATGACTCTTTGTATGTGAGCTATTACGTCCGCTTCCCCGCGGGCTGGCAAGGCGGGACAAAGCTCGTTGCGCTCTACGGCTCGCGTACCGACGATCAATGGTCGGCTTTTGGAAAAGCCGGTTTGTGTCCGGCCGGCGACGATTTCTTTGCGGCGATGCTCATCGCCGAGGGAACGGGCGACCCTGGCCCGCTGCGTTTCTATTCCTATTACCCGGCGATGGCGCGGGAACCGGACGGCGTCACGTGCTGGGGCCGATACGGCGACGGGGCCGAGCGCTACGTCGAACCACTCACCATGAGTCGCGGTGTCTGGCACCACGTGGAGTTCTGGGTGAAGCTCAACACGCCGGGACACGGGAACGCCACACAGAGTTTCTGGCTCGACGGCGTCCCGCGTGGCACATGGCCGGCATTGAGTTTCCGAAGCAGTTCTCGACTGCGACTCAATGCCGTGCAACTGACATTCAACCGCGGCACATCCGGCGGAACCGCCACGCAAACGCTCGACGTCGATCACCTTGTTGTGACGACCAAACCCAACGTGTTACCACCGGAGATGTGACCCCGGCCACGCCTCCCTCCTCACGACGTTCGGATTCTCGTTGCTAGTCCAGCAGATCGCCGCGCTTGCGCGTCCTTGGTCATTGTTGCTATGGTGCCACAGCCAAACGGCGTCACAAGGAACCGGAAACACCGTGATTGCCGCCACATCCTGCGCAGTGCCCCGCAGGCAAATTGGGATGCTGTAGCAAAATTGGAGCGCTGCTCAGAGCAAAACCGCTGAAAAGCGGTGACGCAGAGCTACGGGACTACCGCAACGTCGTTGCCAAGTCCGCCGGGCCGCCAGCGATGACCCACAGGGGTCGAGGCTGGCGGTTCTTTTTTTGGGGAGTAGTTAGAGAAGCTTAGTTCGGCAGGATCGCACCCCCTCGCTGGGGAGCGCGAAAAAGGCAAACCCGGCGAAAGCCGGCGACGCAAAGCCACGAGGCTACCGCACGCTGTTCGAGTGCCACGCCAGTCGGGCCGCCGAACCTCTTGGGAGGGGGTTATGCACGTTCGCTACGGGCAGTTCTGGGTTCTGATGGCGGTGGTGCTCCTTGCGGCTTGCGATCTCCAGCCGCGGAGCAGCACCGGCGTGGACAACCCGGTCGCCCAGATCGTCGTCTATCCCGACACACTGACGCTCGATCCTCAACAAAGCTTCCAATTTCGCGTCTTCGGCCGCACCCAGGCCGGCGACAGCATGCCGGTGTCGGTTCGCTGGGAGGCCTCGGCGGGTTCGGTTTCCGCCTTCGGGGTCTACACAGCGGACACGTCGGCGGCCGACGCAGTCGTGACCGCGACGCTCAGTACCTCGACCACGAGCGGTACGGCGCGGGTGAAGAAACGCCGTCTAGTGCGCGTCGTCATCAATCCGAAAAGCACGGCACTCGCGGTAGGCGGTTTTCAGCAGTTCGCAGCATATGGCGTCAAGAACACCGGCGATAGCGCGAGCGTCTCGGTCACGTACTCGGCCACGGGTGGTACTATCTCGAGCGCAGGTGGCTACACAGCGGGACAGATCGCGGGGGCCTACCGCGTGATTGCCAAGCAGAACGGCGGCTCGCTCGCCGATACTTCGGCCGTTACCGTTGCCGCAGCGCCGCCACCACCACCGCCGCCACCGCCGCCGCCAGCACCGCCGCCGCCGCCGCCGCCGCCACCACCGCCACCACCACCGCCGCCGCCGCCGCCGCCGCCGCCGCCGCCGCCGCCGCCGCCAAATCCGGGGAGTGTTACGAACCTTTCTGTGGCCGGCGTGACGCCGAACTCCGTGACGCTTTCCTTCACGGAGGTGAATAACGGCGCGGGTCAGCCAGCGAGTTATGACATCCGGTATGCGGCCGGTATGCTCTCATGGGTTTCGGCCAGCGGCGTGAGTCAGGGAACCTGCGCCTCTCCGATTGCGGGAACGACGATCGGGGCGACGCGGACGTGCACGGTGTTGGGCTTGGCGTCGAGCACGAGCTACCAATTCCAGATCGTCGCGTTCCGCGGCACGTTGAACGTGGACGCGGTGTTCGGCGCGCTTTCGAACGTGGCCAGCGGGACGACCACGGGGAACGGGGCGCCCGTGGACACGGTGTTTGCCGAGGACTTCGAATCTGGCAATCTCAGCGCCTGGCAGGACGGAGTGGACCCCACGCGCCACCGGGTCGTGACCGACCCGAGTTTCGCGCAGTCCGGGAGCCACTACCTCGACGTCACGTATCCGGCCGGCGCCGACGGCGGGTGGCTCACGCGCTTCTTCATGCCGGGCTACGACTCGCTCTACGTCAGCTACTACGTCCGCTTCCCCACGACCTGGCAGGGCAGCACCAAGCTGATCGCCTTCTACGGCTCGCGCACCGACAACCAGTGGTCAGCGTTCGGCCAGGCGGGCAAATGCCCGACGGGGACCGACTTCTTCGCCGCGATGGTGGTGTCGGATCCGGTTGGCTCTATCGGGACCCGGTTTTACACGTACTACCCGGCGATGGCGCGCGAGCCCGACGGCGTGACGTGCTGGGGTCGCTATGGCGACGGGACCGAGAGCTATGTGCCGCCGTTGGGGCTGAGTCTCGGCGGCTGGCATCACGTGGAATACTGGGTGCAGCTCAATACGCCGGGCCAGGCCAATGCGCGGCAGACGTTCTGGATTGATGGCGTCCAACGCGGCGCGTGGTCGGGGTTCAGCTTCCGCACGAGCTCGATCCTGATGTTGAACTCGGTGCAGCTGACCTTCAGCAGCGGCGGCGCCCCGCTCACGGAGCACCTCTACGTGGATCACCTCGTCGTCACGACTGGGCGGCCAGCGCCGTAACGGTCGAGGCAACGGGAGTGGAGTGTCTGATTGGTTGACAGCTGTCGAGTGTTTTTACGCTGTTGCAAGATGGACGACGAACTGAATCAACGACTTACCCGGGCACGGCCCGTGCGAGAATAGGAGCGTAACGGTATGCCATTCACCTTCAAGCTGTCCAAGCGTCTCGCGCTGATAAAAGCCGCGTCGCTTCTACTCCCGGTCGCCGCCCTCGTGATCGCTTCGTGCGATATTCGGCCGCGGAGTAGCACCGGCGTCGACAACCCGGTCGCGCAGATCGTCGTCTATCCCGATACACTGACGCTAGATCCTCAGCAGAGCTTTCAATTTCGCGTCTTCGGCCGCACCCAGGTCGGTGACAGCGTGCCCGTGTCGGTTCGCTGGGAGACCTCTGCGGGGACGATTTCCGCGTTTGGGGTCTACACGGCGGACACGTCGGCGGCCGACGCAGTCGTGACAGCGACGCTCTCCAGCTCGACTGTCACCGGCACCTCGAAGGTGAGAAAGCGCCGGGTTGTGAAGCTGGTCATCAACCCCAAGAACACGACGCTTTCCGTCGGTGGGCTCCAGCAGTTCGCTACGTACGCACTCAGGAACACTGGCGACAGCGTGAGTGTCGCCGTTGGCTATTCGGCGACCGGTGGTACCATCTCGAGCGCTGGCGACTATACAGCGGGACAGATCACGGGGGCCTACCGCGTGATTGCGAAGCAGAACGGCGGCTCGCTCGCCGATACTTCGGCCGTTACCGTTGCCGCAGCGCCGCCGCCGCCGCCGCCGCCGCCGCCGCCACCACCACCACCGCCGCCGCCACCACCACCGCCG
>WNGI01001538.1_pt1 | contig 34865 bp, 27 predicted proteins | sample 5400621 | NCBI WGS metagenome assembly WNGI01 (sample SAMN13153374, study PRJNA577476) | soil metagenome | isolation source: 20 cm soil or saprolite under Garry oak tree replicate 1 | place: USA:California | collected 2016-06-15
ACAGTCCTGAACGTGATCTGACTCCTGTGCAGGTCCAAACCGCTTACCATCTCCATGTGGGGCCTCCTCGAGCTCCGTCTTGGACACCGCGTGATCTACCACGCTTGTGCCGTGGAGGCCCCTCTACATGTCATCTTTGTGTGCTGAGCAGCGAATATTACTGGTAGTTACACAAAGATCGGACGACCGGATCCGGGGCGGGAACTCCGCCCTCAGGCGGGCTCGGGTGGGAAGCGCACCGTGAAGCGGGTGCCCCCGAGGACGCCGTCGCCGGCGGTGACGGTCGCCCCGTGGGCAGCGGCGATCTCGGCCACGATCGCCAGGCCGAGGCCAGTGCCGCCGGCGTCACGGGAGCGGGCCGAGTCGAGGCGCACGAAGCGCTCGAAGATGCGCTCCCGGTCCCCGGGGGGGATGCCCTCACCGTCGTCGTCGACTGCCAGCACGACGCCGGCTGGGCCTTCCTCCAACGACAGCGAAACCCTGCCCCGGGCGTGGCGTGCCGCATTGTCGGCGAGGTTGCGGACCAGCCTGTCGAGCTGACCTTTGTCGCCCGCCACCTGGCCGGCCGCCACGCCTGAGACGTCGACATCGAGCGGCGTCGTTGCCCGCAGGCGCCGTGCCTGATCGAACAGCATGTCGTCGAGGTCCACCGGTTCCCTGCGCCTGGCCTCGGCGGCCTCGTCGACCTTGGCCAGCAACAGGAGGTCCTCGACGAGGCGCTCCAGGCGGATCTCCTCCTCGAGCACCACACCCGCCACCTCGGCGGTGGCCGTGCCGTCCGGGTGCTCCAGAGCCACCTCGGCATGCTGGCGGATCGTGGCCAGGGGTGACCGCAGCTCGTGCGAGGCGTCGGAGACAAAGCGCCGCTGCCGGAGGTGGCCCTCCTCGAGGCGGGCGAGCATGCGATTCATTGTCGTGGCGAGCCCGGCGATCTCGTCGTGACCAGGGGGGTCCGCCAGGCGGCGGTGCAGGTCCCTGCTCGAGATGGCCTCCACCTCGGCCCGCAGGCGGTCCACCGGAGACAGGGCGCGGCCCACGAGCCGCCATGCCACCAGGGCGACGATCAGCACCACGAGGGGCACGCCGACCGCGAGGAGCCTCGTCACCGCATGCCTGGCGTCTGCGACGGACTGCAGGCTGCGACCCACGACGATCGTGAACGTCCCGGTGGGCGTGCTGGCGGCGCGGGCCACGAGGAGGAACGGCTCGTCGTTGAAGAGCTGGGGAAGGCTCTCGAGACGGCGGACCTGTCCGGCCGCCAGCGCTGCCACGGGGGGCTTGCCGGCCAGTCTCGGGCTGGCCTGGACGACGTGGCCCTGCGCATCGAGGACCTGGACGAACTCCTCGTCCTCGTTGCCGACGGGGATGGCTGCCACGTCCTGCCCGGAGGCCAGGGCGACGGCCGCCGCTTGGGCGCGCACGAGGGCCGAGGCCTGCACGTCCGAGGTGAGCGACCGCTGGAGCAGCACCACCATGATCAGCCCGGCGACCACGACCGCCGCACCGACCACCAGAACTGCCGCCGCCGTCGTCCGGACCCGCACCGACCCGGATGCGTCCCGGACCCGGCGCACGACGGAGGTGCGGCGTTCAGCCAAGGCCATCGGCGAGGCGATACCCCGCCCCGCGCAGGGTGGTGATCGAGCTCCTCTGAATTGATCCGGCGCCTTGAGGGGCGCCTCGGGGAATTGACTCGGCGCCTTGAGGGGCGCCTCGGGGAATTGATCCGGCGCCTCGGGGGGCCAGGGGGTCCAGCTTGTTGCGCAGCCGGCGAACGTAGACCTCGACGATGTTGGGGTCGCCCTCGAAGTCGTAGTCCCAGACGTGGCCCAGGATGTCGTGCTTGGACAGGACCTCGCCCTTGTGCCGCAGGAAGAACTCGAGCAGGGCCATCTCCCTCGCCGTCAGCTCGAGCTCGGTGGCGCCCCGGAACGCCCGCCGGGCAACGGGGTCCAGGCGAAGGTCGCCCGCCTCGAGCACCACCGGCCGCTCCTTCGCTCCCCGCCGCAGAAGGGCGCGCAGCCGGGCCACGAGCACGATGTGGGAAAAGGGCTTCGTGAGATAGTCGTCGGCCCCCGTGTCCAGCGCCTCCGCCTCGTCCAGCTCCCCGTCCTTGGCGGTCAGCATGAGAATCGGCGTCCAGTTGCGCTCCTCACGCAAGGTGGCGCAGACCTTGTAGCCGTTCATGCCCGGCAGCATGATGTCGAGGACGATCGCGTCGTAGGGATTCTCTCGGGCCATCCAGAGGCCATCGGTACCGGTCAACGCGACGTCGGTCGCGAAGCCCTCGGCCTCCAGGCCCTTCTTGAGCCCGGCCGCAAGCCGCTTCTCGTCATCCACGACCAGGATCCGCACCATCCCACCTCGTCCCCGATGTCTCCATGCTGCGCAGCGGCGGCTGAACGAGACCTGAATGCTCACCTAGTTGTACCTGAACGGCCCGGCTCGCGAACCAAGCACGGTTCAGCCTGTGCTCAGTTTCGGACTGAAAGACTGGGTACAACGTTGCCACCCGGCTCCCCCGATCCGACCGGCAGGCGTGACAGAGGAGGCACTCCATGCTAGAACCTGTGCCCATAATCGGAATGTACTTCTTGGGATTTGCAGTCGTTTGGTTGGGCATCCTGGCCGTGTGCTGCGTGGCCGGCATCATCGGCCGCCGGCACCACGACTGGAACCGGGCGTGCGCCCGGGAGTTGCTCGCGGCCGCCGCCCGGCAGGAGCTGCCGACCCGGACGCCGGGGTACCCCACGGAGTAGCTACACCCCCGGGGGGGCCTGGGCTGGGGCGGTCTGGGCGTAGTCCTTGCTGACCTCGTAGCCGTGGTGGTCGAGCTTCAGGGCCTCGACCCTGACGGTGGCCAGCTCGGCGGGCGTCAGCATCCGGGCGCTCGCCAGGACGAGGCTCTCCTCCTCGTCGCCGCCTCGGAAGTCGACCCGTACGTTGCCCACGCCCGGTGCATAGAACTTGAGCTGGTGGCCGTCCGAGGCATTCCCCGGGATCCACTCGTCGACCACCAGCACGTCGTCGTAGCACTTGGCGGGCACGCAGGTGGCCTGGGCGGTCTTGCTGGTCTTCGCCTCGTCGATGAAGGCCACGGCAGGAGCGAAGCCCTGAAGGTAGCTCGGCGGCTCGGCCTTGGCGGGGTCCGCCGGCATGATGATCCCCGCCTCGGCCTTCCGGAAGCCCGTGAGCCAGGTGCTCGGGGCACCCTTGAAGGTCCCACCTTCGTACTCCTCGGGGTACTCGCCGAGATTCCATACGTTGCCGTGGTCGTCCTGGGCGTGGAAGGCGAGCTCGGCCTCGGCGAGCACGCCGTCGTTCGTGTCCACGTCCCAGATCACGCGCGTCGTGACGCCGTCGATGACCTTCGTCAGGTCGGTGACCGTCAGCACGAGCCGGTGAGGCTGGCGACCGGCGGCCCGGGTGGCCTCGCCTTCGAGGACGAGCTGGGCGCCCGGCACCAAGGGGTAGTAGTTGTTATTCACCTTTGTCCCGTTGGAGAAGCTCTTGGCGGCGAACAGCTTCTGGGTGGCTGCACGGGCGGTGGCGCCCGGCGTGGCTTCGGCGCTGGGGGGCGCGCCGGCGCCGCTTGATGTGGTGTGCCCACAGGCCCCCGCCACGATGGCCAAGAGCGCAGCAAGGCACGGTACGAGACGTCGCATTCCGTTCCCCCCTTTTCGATCCCCATTTTTCGATCCCTATCCCCGCTGACGCCTTCCTTCGAGGTGGCTATCCCATTGCCGATCGCAGCGCCTCGACCGGTTCCAGCGACGCTGCTCGGGCAGAGGGGTAGGCACCCGCCAGAAGGCCGACGAAGCCGCCGATGAACGGGGCACCCAGCGGCACCCACGGCTCGAGCACGGGCGTCCAGGTCCGTGTCGAGGCGACGGCGACCACCACCAGGGTTCCGATCGCAGCCCCCATCACGCCGCCGACCAGGCCCAGGGCCGTGCTCTCGAGCAGGAACTGGCCGGCGATGTGGCGGCGGGCGGCTCCGAGGCTGCGTCGCAGGCCGATCTCGCCCACCCGCTCGAGCACCGACACGAGCGTGACGTTGGCGATGCCGATCGCCCCCACGAGCAGCGAGACGGCTCCGAGCAGCAGGAACAGCGAGTTGAGGTCCTTCTGCACGCCGGCCTTGATCCGCCTGGCCTCGGGAGGAGCGGTGATCTTCAGCGCGTTGGGGTCGGTGGGGACCAGCGCCAGGGGCATCTGGGAAGCGATGAGCTGCGCCGCGCCCACCTTCGTCTCGACCTGGACGTTGCCGGGCGACGCCACCCCGAACTCCCGGCGCGCGGTGCCCTCCGGGATGATGACCGAGTTCAGCAGGCCGCTCTGGCGTTCCACGTTGGCGAGGATCCCCATCACGGTGTAGAGCCGCTCGCCGATGTAGATGGCGGGCTGGTTGTCGACCCGGGTGATGTGGAGCTGATCGGCCGCCGTCGGCCCCAGCACGGCGACACGGTCGGCACGGTCGGAGTTACCGGCGTCCAGCACCCGCCCGGTCGCGATCGACGCGCGCACCGCCCGGAACAGGCCGGGTGAGGCCGCCTTGAGGGGAAGCTGGAACTCGGTCTGGCCGAGCGGGTCGTGCACGGGCACGGCCCGGACGAGCTGGCCGTTCAGCGAGACATCCGTGAGCGTGCCGGCCGCCACCACGCCGTTGAGCCGCATCATGCGCGCCTCGGCGTCCCACGGCAGGTCGCCGACGGTGGCCTGCCCGGAATGGCCGACCTTCGGGGAGGCCGAGACGTCCGTGGCGTCCGTCTCCGAGAACCGGCCGACGATCTGGTTGCCCGCGGTCTTGGACAGGCCGAGTGTGGCCACCAGGGCCGCCACGCCAACGACCGTCCCCAGGACGGTGAGGAGAGCCCTGCCGGGACGGGCGAGCAGACTGGCCAGGCTTTCCTCGAACAGGTCCCTGGGACCGATGCGGGGTCCGGTGCGGGGGCCGGCCGGCTCGGTGGACCGCTTCATTGCGCAGCTCCGTCGGGGCTTCCGGGGACAGGACGCAGCTCGGACGGCATCTCGTGCAGCACGCCGTCCACGATGCGGACCCGACGGTGCGCCCGGCTGGCGACGTGCTCGTCGTGGGTGATGACGGCGAGGGTGAGACCGTCCGTGGACAGGTCGGAGAACACGTCGAGGACGCTGTCGGCGTTCTGTGTGTCGAGGTTGCCGGTGGGTTCGTCGGCGAGGAGCAGGCTGGGCTCCCCGACGGGGGCCCGGGCGATCGCCGCCCGCTGCTGCTGGCCGCCCGACAGCTTGGTGGGCGAGAAGTCGGCGCGATCGGTGAGCGACACGCGGTCCAACGCGGCCATGGCCCGATCCCGGCGGCCCTTGCGGGGCTTGCCGATGTACAGCTCGGCGAGCATCACGTTCTCCAGCACGCTGCGGTGTGGCATGAGGTGGAAGGCCTGGAACACGAAGCCGATCCGCCTGCCCCGCAGGCCCGCACGGCTGACGTCGTCGAGCCCCGCCACGTCGATGCCCTGCAGGCAGTAGACGCCCGACGTCTGGCGGTCGAGGAGGCCGAGGATGTTGAGGAGCGTGGACTTGCCCGACCCCGAGGGGCCGACGATCGCCACCCACTCCCCGCGCCGGATCGTGAGCTCCACGTCCCGGAGGGCGTGCACCGGCGGATCCTCACCAAAGGTCCGGGTGAGGCCTTCGAGCACCACCACGGGCACCTGCTGGTTCGTCGGGGATGCCGCCAGGGATGCCGTCGAAGGCGATGCAGCAAGCTGGGCTTCCTCCTCGAGCTCGATCATGGCGCCGGCACCTTGGCGAGCAGGTCGGTGTTGGCGTCCTTGAAGGCCTTCTCGTAGTCGGGGCGCACCTTCTCGTCCACGGGGAGGACGTATCTGTCTTCGCACTTGAGGTCCGCATTCACCGTGGCGACCTCGTCCCGCTGCAGCGCCGCCAGGGCCGCATGGTCGTAGTCGGCGAGACGAGCGTCGGACGGCCCGACGATCTTGGCGAGCCGCTGCTTCAGCACGGCGTCCACCTCGTCCTGGTAGTGGAGGTCGGCGTAGCCGGCGTCGGCCATGCACTTCGACCAGTCGGCGACCGCGGCCACCATGCGCTTGTCGGCCAGGATCTTCTCCGCCAGCTGCTCGAGCTTGGCGTTGAGGGCGGCGAGGTTCTCCAGGCCGCCGAAGACCTGTTCGGTGGCGGTCTTCGTGCACCCGCCCAGGCGGGAGTAATCCCCGTTGTCGAGGGCGGTCTGGAAGTCGGCGTCCGGATGCTCGCCCCGGAGGGCCCGGTCGTAGGCCGCCCGCCCGGCAGGGTCCAGCTCCGAGCGGATCTTCTCGTTCGGCCCGACAGCGGTGCTGGTTTGCTTGTCGTACAGCGTGGTGATGCCGAACCCGAACTGCTTGTTGAAGTCCGCCTCGCTCATGCCGTGGACGCCGGTGAGGGCGGCCTGCTGCTCGGCGGGGTTGACCGGGACGTAGTCGAATCCCTGGGCCTTCATGCAGTCCCTGATCAGCGTTTCGGCCTTCGCCTGGCGGGCCTGGATACCTGCCTGGTCGAAGCCGAGCTGGTCCTCGATGGGCCGCGAGTCGGCTGCGCTGCCGGCATGGCACAGCCGGCGAGCACGAGCGCGGCGGCAACGGCGGCGGCCGCCATCCCGAGAAGACGCGGACGGGGCCGGAGCCGGGGGGCCGAGCTACTTTCCACTGGATCCTCCCACGGTGGTCGTTGCGGTTGGGGTGCTGCCGGTGGTGGCCGTCGCCGGGACCGTCGCCCTGCTCGAGGTCGAGTTGCCCACGACGACGAGGTCGCCGGGCTTGAGCGAGCCGCTGGTGGGTGTCACCGCCACAAACCCCTTGGCCGAGAGACCCGGGGTGACGGTCACGTAGCGCAGGGTGCCCCCCGCGCCCTGCACCTGGACCCGGGAGGTCCCGTCGGCGGCAACCGAGAGCGCGTTGACCGGCACGGCCAGCACCGCACCGTCGGTGCTCTGGACGGCGATCGTGAGGATCACCGAGGCTCCCACCAACGAGGCCGGGGCGTCGCTGGGCGTGATCTCCACGTAGAACTTGGTCGGATCCACGCCGTTGGTGCCGGGCTGGGTGGCCACGTTGGTGACCTTGCCGGTGGCGTTGATGTTCTGGTCGCTGGCCTTGATGGCCACCGTGGCGTCCTTCAGCACCGACCGGGCGTCCTCGGCGGACAGGGAGGAGTCGATGACCAGGCGGGAGTTGGTGACGGTCATGACCTGGCCGTTCGCCTCGTCGCCAACCTTGAGCTTGACGTCGTCGACGCGCACCGGCAGGGTCGGGAAGAACAGCACCTCGTCGGCCGGCACCTGGACCGAGACCTTGCCCACGCCGGGCGGAGGCACGATGGCGCCGGACCGGGCGTTTGCCAGATCGAGGCGGCTCTGTGCCAGGGGCACCAGCTGGGCCGCCCGGGCTACGTCGGCCTCGGCCAGGGCGGCATCGCTCCTGGCCTGCGCCGCGGCCTTCGCCGCGTCGGGGCTCAACACGACGGCAGCAAGGGCTGCTTGGGACGCCGTCAGGTCGCCCCGTGCCTGGTCGAGCGCCTGGGTGGCGGCGACGACGGCGTCGTTGGCCGCCTGCAGGTCGGCCGGGGTCGCCGGAGGCTGCTGGGCCTGCAGATCGCTCTGGTGCTTGCGTGCATCCCGCTCGGCGGCGATCGCTGCGTTGAGGTTCGTGGTCTTGGAGGCCACATCGGCCTGGGCGGCCTTGCGGTCGAGGTCGAACTTCGCCTGGGCGGCGATCGCCGCCTTGCCCGCCTCCTGGGCCGCAACATTGGCCGCCGCCGCCTTGTCGCGGGCGGAGGCCAGGTTGTTCTGCGCGGTCAGGAGCGCCTCGCGGGCCGCCATGATGTCGGTGTTCGCGGTGTACTGCTCTCCCTGGAGCGTGCGGAGGGCGGCGATCTGGTCGTCCGTCATCCCCTGGGCCACATAGCTGGCCTTGAGGTACCAGGCCGCGACCGCAGACGCCGTCCCCTGGTCGTAGGTCCCGTTGACGGCCCCGTGGTAGATCCCCAGCCTGGTGAGGGCCCCCTGGAGCTGGCGGACGTCGTCGCCGCTGACACCGGCCGTCAGGTCCCGGTACGCCGGACGCTCACCCTGCAGCACGAAGACGGGGCGTCCGGAGGTGTTCATGGCGACATCGCCCTCGTTGAGCTGGGCTCCTTTGGAAGGCGCCGTCGTGAGGATCCGCGACCCCTTCTTCAGGCTGGACGCCGGCAGCGCGATCGCCTGCGGCGCCCCGTAGCGAACGGTACCCCGCACGACGACGTCCGCCGACAGCGTGCGCTGCTCGACAGGGGCCGTGATGAGCGAGGCCGAGGGTGGGGCGGTCCGGGCGGCGATCTCGGCCGGGGACTTGATCCTGCTCCCGATGGCGAAGCTGGCAGCCGACGTGGCGATGACGACGGCAAGGGCGATCCCGAGCGTCCTGCCCCGCACCCTCCCCATGCGCCCGATTGGCCCCTTGATGGCGGTCCCCCCGCCCTCCCCGGCGTTGACCTCGACGCTCACTGTTGCCCCCTCCCTCTTGGCGTTTCAACCGGCGCGTGCTGCCGGCCACGTGGCCTCGGACGAAGCTTGCTTTACCGGCGCTGAACGCCGGCTGAATAGCAGCCGTCAGACGGCCGCACTGACGAGCTCCTCGGTGGGCGCCCCCTTGGCCTTGCGCGACCGCCCGAACTTCAGGTACAGCGAGGGGAGCACGAAGAGGTTCAGCAGTGTCGACGTCACCAGGCCGCCGAGGATGACCACCGCCATGGGGTGCTCGATCTCGTGGCCGGGGATCGTGCCGGCGATCACCAGGGGCACCAGCGCAAGGGCCGTGGCAAGGGCGGTCATCATGATCGGCCGCAGCCGCTCCTTGGCCCCCCGGAGGATGAGGTCCGGACCGAACGCCATGCCCTCGTAGCGCTCGAGATGCTGGTAGTGGTTGATCAGCATGATGCCGTTGCGCCCGGCGATGCCGAGCACGGTGAAGAAACCGACCAGCGCCCCCAGCGACACGACGCCGCCGATGAAGAAGTACGCGGCCAGCACGCCGCCGACGAGGGCGGACGGCAGGGCGACGAACGACAGCAGCCCGAGCCGCCAGTTCCGGAATGCCGCGACCAGGAGCAGGAACACGCCGATGGCGGCGAGGATCCCGAAGCCGGCGAGGCGGTTGGTAGTGGCCTGGCGCTCTGCGTACTCCCCCAGGAGCTCTGAATGGGTGCCCTGTGGGAATCCGACCTTGGCCAGTCCAACCTGGATAGACTTCGCCACCTTGCCCAGGTCGGCGCCCTTCTTCACGTTGGCGCCGATGCTGATGTCACGGGAAACGCCTTCGTGGCGGATCTGGTTGGGCGTCGTCTTGATCTGGACGCTGGCGACGTCGCCCATCTTCACCTGGACGCCGCTGGGCGTGTCGATCGGCAGGTTGCGGATGGCCTCGAGGTTGTTCCTGGTCTCGGGCGTGCTCCAGACCTGGATGTCGTAGGCCTTGCCGTCCCGGAAGATGTCCCCGACCTCCTCGCCGGCGATCAGGGTCGCCGCCGCACGGCGGACGTCGCCCGGCTTCAGACCGTACTTCTGGGCGACCGGCAGGTTTTCCTCGACGAAGACCTGCGGCACGTCCACCTGCTGCTCCTCCCGCACCTCCGTCACGCCCGGAGTGGCCTTCAGCATCTTCTGGACCTCGTTGGCCTTGCCGCGCAGCACGTTGAGGTCCGGACCGTAGATCCGCACGACCATGGCCTCACTGGACCCGGTCAGCACCTCCTCGATGCGCTCCTTGAGGTAGGTGGTGACATCCCGCTGCAGCCCGGGATAGCCGTCGACGACCTCCTGGATGGCGGCCACGGTCTTGTCGTAGTCGGCGTGCGGGTCGATCGAGATCCAGTTCTCACCCGTGTTCACACCGACGACCTCGTCGGCGAGGAACGCCTGCCCTATGTGAGAGCCGAAGTTGCGGACCCCCGGGATGGCGCGCAGCTCTTCGCTGCCCCGGGTGACGATCCGGACCTCCTCGGCCAGCGACGTGCCGGGCTTGGTGATCCAGTGGACGAGGAAGTCCCGCTCCTTGAACTCCGGGAAGAGCGACTGCCCGAGCTGGGGTGCCACCACGATGCCGACGAGCAGAACCACCGCCAGCGTGGAGAACACGAGCTTCGGCTTCGGGATGGTCCTCCGCAGCACGGCGCCGTAGGCTCGCTGGAAGCCCCTCGAGATCGGTGACTCGTGCTTGTCGATGTTGGGTGCCTTCCCCAGCAGGATGAGAGCCAGGGCCGGTGTGATCGTCAAGGCCACCGCGAGCGAGGCCATGACGGCCAGGGCGTACGAAAGCACGAGTGGCTGGAAGAACGACCCCGACAGCCCCTTCATCAGGAACACCGGCAGCAGGGCCACGACGTCGATCAGGGTGGCGTAGATGATGGCACTGCGGACCTCGATCGATGCCTCGAGGATCACCTGCCAGACGGGCGTCTGAATGCCCTGGATCCGGTTCAGACGCAATCGCCGGACGACGTTCTCCACGTCGATGATGGCATCGTCGACCACCACCCCGACGGCGATGACGAACCCTGCCAGGGTCATGGTGTTGATCGGTGCCCCACGTGCCGTCAGCACGAGACCGGCCGCCACGAGCGAGAGCGGAATGGCCACGATGCTGATGACGGCGGCCCGCCATTCGAAGAGGAAGAGGATCAGGATGACCAGCACCAGCGCAACGCCGAGCAGCAGCGAGTGCGTCAGGTTGTGGATCGCCGTCTCGACGAAGGTCGCCGGACGGAAGATGGTGGTGTTCATGTCGACGCCCGGAAGACCGGGCTGGAGCTCCCTCAGGGCAGCCTCGATGCCGCGGGTCATCTGGACCGTGTTGCCCCACGGGAACTTCTCGACGACCAGCATGAGGCCGGGGCCGCCGTTGATGACAGCGTCACCGATCAACGGCTGGTGGCCCTCGACCACCTGGGCCACATCGCCGATGCGCAGCGTCTTGCCGTCCCGCTCGGCCAGCGGCACCTGCGCGAGGTCCTCGGGCGTCTTGATGGGCAGGACATGGGTGACGGCCAGGCGCTGCCCGGAGGTCTCCACGAACCCACCGGTTCCGATGCGCGCCCCGGAGGCGTACTTCAGGATGCCGGCGTCGAGCGCGTCGGCCGTGGCCTCCATCAGGCTGTTGAGCGATACCTGCGCCGCCGCCATCTTGTCGGTCTGGACCTGGACCTGCGGCATCTTCAGCCGCTCGCCCCAGATGGCGACGTTGGCGACGCCCGGCACCCGCAGCAGCCGTTCCCGGATCGTCCAGTAGGACGTCATCGACATGTCGATGAGCGACTGGGTCTTCGACGTCATGCCGATCTTCATGATCCGCGACGTCGCGGACACGGGCGGCATCATCACCGGCGGAGCTGCCCACGTCGGCAGGGTCGGCACGACGTTCGCCAGGCGTTCCTGCACCAGCTCCCGGTCCCGCAGCAGGTTGGTCCCGAGCTTGAAGATCAGCTCGATCGACGAGAGCTGCGACACCGACTTCGACCGCATGAGGTCGAGGTTGGACGTGCCGTTGAGCGCCTGCTCGAGGGGGACGGTGATCAGGCCTTCCACCTCCGAGGCCGTCAGCCCCACGGCCAGGGTCTGGATCTCGACGCGGGGTGGTGCGAACTCGGGAAAGACGTCGACCGGCGTGCGGAAGAGCTTTGCCGCACCGAAGAACAGGAGCCCAGCCGCGGCGGCAACGAGCAGGAACCGGAACCTGAGACTCGAACGAACAATCCAGCGCATCATGCTTGGTCGCCTCCCTACTCTTCGAATTGGGAGACTTCGACACCCAGCAACTCGGCAGCGCCGACAGTCACGACCTGGGTGCCGGCCGCGGGGCCGGTCGACAGCACGGCCTGGTCCGCGTTGATGGAGTCGACGGTGATGGCCTGCTGCACGTACGCGAGGGATTCGGGGTTCGTGTAGACGAACGTCGACCCGTCGTTGTTGTACTCAACGGCCGCAGCGGGGATCACGAGCTTGCCTCCGGCGCCTGCCGCCACGGGGGCGGTCTGGACATCGAGCCGCTTGGCCGCCTGCTCGGTCAACCGGACACCCTGGTGCCTGGACCCGGCAACGACGATCTGCTCCACCTGCGCCGGCGGATCCGCCGGCGCAGCTTCCTTGGCCTTCCCGCAAGCCCCGAGGGCCAGGCCCCCGACCAGCAGAACCGGGACAATCCACCGCCCGCTCCTCTTCATTGACGTTCCTCCTGTGCGCACGTGTGTGTCGGCCCGAATGCCTCGCATCCCACTCCCGGTGGCTCGATTCATGACTGCTCCTGCGGCGTTGCGATGATGAAGGTCGGGTCGGGGACCGGGACCTGTCTGGGGGTTTCCTCCCGCGGGAGGACGACCTGCTGCGTCTCCTCGTCGGCAGCCGGTGCCGCGAACGGGCTTGACCCGAACTTGAGGTAGAGGCTCGGCAGGACGACCATGGTGAGGAGCGCCGTCGAGACCAGGCCACCCAGGATCACCACCGCGGCGGGGTGGATGAACTCCAGGCCGGCGACGGGGCCCCGCACCACGATGGGGAGGAGCCCCAGTGCCGTTGCGACCATGGTCGTCACCGTCGGCGCCAGGCGCTCCCGGGAGCCACGCACCACGAGGGCCTTACCGAAGGGCAAACCTTCCTCTCCCTCGAGGTGTCGGTAGTGGCGGATCAGCTGGATCACGCCCCGGCCCCCGATGGTGAGGACTGCGAAGAAACCGGCAACGGAGCCCAGCGAGATGGATCCACCGTTGAGGGCCGCCCCCACGAGACCGCCCACCAGGGCCAACGGCAGCACGAGGTAGGCCAGCGCCGCCAGGCGCCAGCTCCGGTAGGCCGCCTGCAGCAGCAGGAAGACCATGATGGCTGCCGCGATGCCGAACTCGACCAGGCGGAGCTCATTGCTCTGGCGGACCGCCGAGTCGGCGATCAGCTCCGCGTGGTACTCGTTGGGCATCGCCACGCCGGCGAGTGCCGACTTGATGTCGGTCGACACTGCGTCGAGCCCACGACCCTTCAGGCCAGCCGTCACGTCGATGCTGCGCTTGGTGGCATCGTGGGTGATGACGCTGGGGGTGTTGGTGATGTGCACGCTCGCCACGTCGCCCAGGCGGACGTGGTTCCCGCTTGGCGTGTCGATCAGAAGGTCCTGGATGCCGCTCAGGCTCGCCCGGGCGTCGGCACTGCCCTTGACGACGACGCCGAACACCTTCTGGGCCTCGAAGATGCTGCCGACCTCGATGCCCTGCACCAGTGCGGTCGCCTCCCGGCGGACGTCGCCGGGCTTGACGCCGTACTTCTGTGCGGCGGCGATGTTCACCTCGACCTGAACGGTCGGCTCCTGGACCAGTGGCGTCACCTTCGGGTTCACGACTCCCTTGATGCCACCGAGCATGGTCTTCACGTCGGCGGCCTTGGACTGCAGCACGGCGTCCTCGGTGCCGAAGATCCGGACGACCACGGGGTCAGCCGAGCCCTTGAGCACCTCGTTGGTACGGTTGGAGGCGTACGTGGCGACGGTGGTGTGGAGCCCCGGGTAGCCGGAGACGGTCTTCTCGACAGCAGCGAGCGTGGCCTCGTACGGCGCCCGGGCGGCGATGGTGACCCAGACCCCCGCCTGGTCGACGCCGGCCGACGAGTCGGATGCCACGGCCCGTCCCACCTGGGCTGCGACGCCGGCGACCCCCTGGATGGACTTGAGCTCGTCGGTCATGCGACGCGTGAGCCGGGTGGTCTCAGGAAGCGACGTGCCCGATACCGCCTGGACCGTCACCGAGATGTCCCGGTCCTGGAGAACCGGTTGCGTTGACATGGTGAGACCCGGCAGGACTGCAGCGCCGACCGCCACCAGCACGAGGGCGACCCCGAAGCCGACGCCAACCTTGCGGACGGTGGCCGACAGGAACCTGTCGTGCGCCTTGTGCAACACCCGCAGCAGCGGGGACTCCCGGGGTTCCGGGGCCGTCGCCAGAAGCAGCACGCTGAGCGCCGGCGTGACCGTCATGGCGACGAGCGTCGATGCGGCGACGACGAGCAGGTAGGTGAGCACGATCGAGGGCAGGAACGCTTCGCCGGGTCCACCCCGCAGGAACATCACCGGCACGACGATCGCCGCCGCCATCAGGCCTGCGTAGGCAAGACCGCTGCGGAGGTGGCCCGCTGCCGCCTTGATGGCATCGGTCGCCGGCATGCCCTCCGGGCGCTTGCGGACCCACCGGGCCAGCGCGTCGACCTCCATGGCGTCGTCGATGACCACGACGAGGGCAATCAGCAAGCCCACGACGACCATGGCGTCCATCGTCACCGACCGCAGGTAGAAGACGGAGACGGCTGCGGCCAGCGACGTCACGATCGCTGCGAACCCGATCAGGGCCCGCCGCCAGTCGTACATGAGCCCGATCAGCCCCAGCAGCAGCAGGGCGCCACCGGCAAGGAGAGCAACCGTCAGGTTGTCGATCCCGGCCTGCACGTAGCGAGCTGGACGGAAGAGCGACGAGTCCATCGTGACGCCGGGCAGGCCGGGCTGAAGGGCCTTGATCGCCTCGTCGACTGCCCTGGTGACCTCGATGGTATTGGCACCGGGAAGCTTGTCGATGGCGAGCATCATCATCGGACCGACTGCGTCGCCGATCAGGGGCTGGTTGTCCTGGACCACAGTGGCGACATCGCCGAGCTTGGTGCCACTGCCGTCCTCGAGCGGTACCTGGGCCAGCTCGGCGGGGCGGGAGATTGGCAGGATGTGCTCGATCCCAAGCCGCTGGTTGGACGTGTCGACGAACCCCCCCGTGCCCGGGGTCGACGCCTCGAGAAAGGACAGCTGGGACACCGCCAACGAGTTGCCGGTGGTGTGGATGACCTGGTCGAGGGTGACTCCCTTCGCGGCCAGCGCCTTGGGATCGACCTGCACCTGGAGCTGCAGGTCACGCTGGCCCCAGATGGCCACGCTTGCGACGCCGGGGATGCCGGCCAGGCGCGGGCGGATCGTCCAGCGGGCAAGGACGCCCACCTCAAGGGGCGTGAGTGTCTTGGAGCTGAGGCCGACGAGGAGCGTGCGGGTGGTCGCGGCCAGAGGCTGGACCATCTGCGGGCCGCTTGACACGTTCGGAAGCGCGTGCGCCTGTGTCAGCCGCTCCTGCACGACCTGGCGGGCCTTGATGATGTCCGTGCCCGGCTCGAAGATGAGATCGATCGACGACAGGCCGAGCGTGGACTTCGACCGGATGGCTGCGAGCCATGGGATGCCGTTGAGCAGGTCATGTTCGAGCCCGAGCGTGACGAGGCCTTCCACCTCGGCGGGCGCCAGCCCGGGAGCCTCGGTCTGGATCTGCACGGTCGGGGGTCCGAAGTCTGGCAGCGCATCGGTCTTCAGGTCGCGAAGGTGCCAGACGCCGAACGAGACCACGACGAGGGCGAGTGCCAGGACGACCCGCCGGGACTTGATACTAGAAGAAAGAAGCCATCCCATCATGGCCGGGAACCCCCCATTTTCGCAGCCCAAATCTGACCGGATGACCCGGCATCAGACACAGCAATCAGGGATGCGGAGAGTGAGACCCGACCAGCGTCAGGCGAGGGTCACCGACCCTGCTGACAGAGACCCTCCGAAACCGCCCCCCATGGTGAAATCACTCCAATGTCATGCAGCGCCCGACGCCTTCCTGTGCATGGTCCTTCCACCTCCCATGCACCGGACGCCGCCGGAATTGCCATTGGTGCAGGTATGTTTGTCGCGCTTGAGCGTGGTCCCGGTCCAGGGTGCTGGCACCACTATTCTCGGGGTGGGCTAGCACGACCATTTTTCACTGGAACGCGCCGAAGGTCTTGATTCATGAGCAGTTGATCCGCTTCGACGCTCTGTCAGTGCGCGGCGTTGGCGAGTGCCGGAAGGTGCACGGTGCCGCCAGGGGAGCTCTGCTGCAGCAACGTCTCGAAGTCGCCGGCCGGCATGGGCCGAGCGAAGTAGTAGCCCTGACACGAGTCACACCCCAGCGACGTCAGCTCCCTGTGCTGATCGACGGTTTCGACGCCCTCGGCCACGACCTTCATGTCTAGCATGTGGGCCATGGCGACGACCGCCACGACGATGGCGTGACTCGCCCGTTCATGCTTCAGGTCGGCGACGAAACCGTGGTCGATCTTCACGACGTCGATCGGGAACTGCCGCAGGTAATTGAGGGAGGAGTAACCCGTGCCGAAGTCGTCAAGAGCGAGCCTGACCCCGATCCGCTTCAACTCCGTCAGGACGATGCGGGCGCGTTCAGAATCCTGGACGAAAACGCTTTCGGTCACCTCCAGCGTCACACGCTCCGGATCGTTGCCGGAGCAGTCGAGGACGTCGGCGACGGTGGCGGGGTAGTCGTGGGACATCAGTTGCTGCGCCGACACATTGACATTGACCGACATCGTCAGGTCGTCGGCCTGCGAGAGGTTCTGCCACCGGTGTTGCTCGGGGCAGGCGCTCTCGAGAACCCAACGTCCAATCTCTGTGATGAGACCGGCTCGCTCCGCCAGCGGGACGAACACCGACGGCATCACCAATCCCCGGGATGGGTGAACCCATCGGACGAGGGCTTCGACGCCGGTGATTCGCCCGTTGCCGGACTCGACGATCGGCTGGTATTCCATCCGCAATTCCCCGCGCGTCGGTGCACCACGGAGGTCGTGCTCCAAGGTGTCCCGCTGCACTGCCAGGTGCTGCTCGCGAAGGTCGACGATCTGGTGTCGGCCCCCCCCTTTGCGCTTCGCCTGGTACATCGCCGCATCCGCGTCTCGGAGGACATCCTCGGAGAGCTGGTTGCCCGGCCCCGAGAAGGCGATCCCCACGCTGGCGGTGATATTCATCTCAACCCCGCCAAGGAAGAGCGGAGCCGCAACCGCGGCACCGATCCGCGCGGCGATGAGGTCCACCTGTGCCGGTTCATCGAGGTCGTCGCACAGGATCACGAACTCGTCGCCCGACATGCGGGCCAGGGTGTCTCCCGGACGCAGGACTGCGCTGAGCCGCTGGGCGATCTTCACCAGCAGTTCGTCGCCGACGGCGTGGCCGTAGAGGTCGTTGACCGACTTGAACCGGTCGATGTCGGCGAAGAGCACCGCCGCCATCTTGCCCGACCGCCGGCCCCGAAGCACCGTATGCTCCAGCCGCTCCAGAAAGAGGATCCGGTTGGGCAGGCCGGTCAGCGCGTCGTGCACCGCGCTCTCACGCGATCGCTCGGAGGAATCCCGCAGGTCGGCGCGGGCCTGCGCGTTGAGCAGATAGGTAGCAGCGACGTCGGCCAGGGTCTGCGCCGCGTTCATGGTGGCGGCATCCAGCGACCCGGGGGTGTCCCGGTACAGGTCGAGGGCCCCCAGGCGTTCGGCACCATTGCCCAGCGGGAACGTGAACACCGCCGCAAGGCCCGCTTCGACCGCCCGGGCTGCGAACTTCAGGAACCGGGCATCGTCCCGGAGGTCGGCGACCACGACGGCCTTTCCGGTCTCGTAGACCGCATGGCACGGCCCCTCGCCGAGTTCCGTCTGCAACTTCTCGAAGCGCAATGCCGACTCGTCCGATGCCGCCATGTAGCGGGGATCCGTGCCGGGGGAGACGAGGGTCACCCCCGCGGCGGAGATGGGCAGGACGTCGACGAGGCGCTGCACCAGGTAATCGAGGATGCCCTGGATCGGTGAGTCCATCACCATGGTGCGAGCGAATTCACTCAGTACGTCCGAGAGTTGCTGCTCGCTCGGCATGAGATCTCCGTCCACCAACAGGCTCTCTGCGGGCGCTGGGTCCAGGCGGAGCACGGTTGAGATGCGAGACCGACCGCAGTCGCGGTTCGCAGGGCGAATTTTGCCTGTTTTCTGGCGAATCGCCGTATCGATCTACTTTACGATTCAACCCTACCACAGCTCCGAAGTGACCGAGCGATTGGGGAGAGTTGAGCATATTTGCCTAGTCCATCCACAGCCAGAGTGCTGCGCTAGGATCACCGCCTCATGCCGGTTGGGGTCGCGAACCGCGGGACCAGGCGCCTGGCGCTGGTCCTGCTGGGCCTCGCGTGGCTCGCCTTCGTCTTCCCGGTGTTCGGCGGCAGGGTCCATTTCCCCACCGACTTCGGCTATCCGTACTTCAAGGCGCCAGCGCACGTCGCGACGCCGTCCAACCCGGCGGACACCGACTCGTTCCACGCGGTCTACCCGTACCACGTCTACCTCGGCCAGCAACTCCGCGCCGGACATCTCCCGCTCTGGGACCCGACGCGCTTTCTCGGCGTGCCCTACGCAGCGGACATCTCGATGGGGACGTTCTATCCACCGAACTGGCTGTTCGCTGCCGGCCACGTCGAGGTGGTGGGCACATTCATCTGGGCCGCCAGCCTCCTCGCGTCACTGCTCCTCGCCTACTGGTTCCTCAGGGTCCTGACGGTCCACCCCCTGGCGTCGGCCGCAGGGGCGATCGTGTGGACGTTCAGCGGGTTCATGTCGAACTGGTCCACCGGGGACCCGTTGCTGGGGGCGGCGATCTGGCTCCCGCTTGCCCTTGGGGGCCTCGAGGTGGCGCTCCGCGGGAGCCTCAGGAAGGGGATCGTGCTGGCGGGGTTGGGCTCGGGCCTCAGTGCCGTGGCGGGGCACGCCCAGATCTCCTACTACGTCTGGATGGCAGCCGGGCTGTGGGCCGTGGTGTCGATCGGGGCCGCTGCGCTGCGGGCGAGGCGCTCCGGCAGCCAAGCCGTCGCCCAGGTGGTCGCCCGCGGGGCCGCCGTCACCGCAGGAGCCCTCCTGGTCGGCGCCGGGCTGGCAGCGGTGCAACTCCTGGGCACGCTCGAATACGCGCATCTGATCCTGCGCCAGAAGGAGGCCTACGCACCGGTCCTGGCAAACAAGGTCCATGCCGGCTTCCTTGCGACCAGCCTGATCCCGGACTACTTCGGGAACCCGGTCGACCACAACTTCCGGTACGTCGCGTTCCTCTACACGAGTGACGTCTTCTACGCCGGGGTGTTTGCGATCCCGCTTGCCGTCGGTGGCGTTTTCCACCGCAACCGGCCCGCCAGCCTGTTCTTCGGGCTCCTGGTCGCCACCGGCCTCGGGGCCGCCTTCGGGACACCCCTGCTCCACGTGATGTTCGTCAGTGTCCCTGGCCTGGCGCGCTTCGGTGCCCCGAACCGCATCCTGATCCTGGCCGACGTCGGCCTGGCCGGGCTCGCCGCGCTCGGGCTGGATGCGATCATCGCCCGCCAGAGGTGGGCCGCCAGGGCGACCCTCGTGACGTCCGGTCTCGTCCTCGCGGCGCTGGGGGTCATGGCGGCCACCCGGCTGGGCACACCCGTCGCCGCAACGATTCCCGAGGCAGGTGGGAGCTGCAGCGGCAGCGCTCGTGGTGGTCATGGGGATGGACCTCTGGCTCTTCGGCTTTCGGTACCATCCGTTCCAGAACGATCAGCCCGTGCTCACGTCGGACCCGCCGCTCGAGTACCTGGCCTCGGTGCCCGGCCCCCGCCCCCGGTACGCCCAGGCCTCCACGTTCGTCCTCAGCCCCAATGCGTCGATGGTCTTCGGCCTCTACAGCCTGCACGGCTACGACCCGTTGATCCCGGGCACGTTCAGCGAGTTGCTGGCGCTTCTCGGCCCCGAGCTGCCCTTCCAGGCTCATGGGAACGCGGTGTTCCCGATCCCGGACAGCCGTACGGAGACACCCGCGCTCGACCTCCTCGGAGTCCGGAGCCTCACATCGCCGAGCGGCCATACCGTCCCGGGAGCCCTTGCCCACACCGGGGGCTACTCGGTCTACGACGAGCCCCAGGCCTTCCCCCCGGCCTTCGTCGCCACCTGCTGGTCCACGGCATCCGACGCCGACGCGCTCACCAGGATGCAGGCGATGAGCGCCGCAGAGCTTCGCTCGACGGTGGTCCTGGCGCCGGGGGCCGGGCACCTCGGGACGCCGCCGGCCACGTGCGCCCCTGGGCCCGACGCGGCGGTCGACCGCTACGGGGCCCAGGACGTCTCCCTCTCCGTTCCTCCGTCCAGCCCCGGTGGGCTCCTCGTGCTGTCCGATCAGTGGTACCCGGGCTGGACCGCAACCGTCGACGGCAAGCCCGCCGCCATCCTGCGGGGGGACGTGGCGCTGCGGGCCGTCGCCCTCTCCCCCGGCGCTCACCGCATCCGGTTCCGCTACCAACCCCGCTGGCCGTTGAACGGCCTCGCCGTCTTCGCCTTCACCGTGGCGGTGGGGGCAGTCCTCGCCCTGGGACGGCGGCCCAACTATCATGCCGTCCCAGGATGACCGCGTAGCTCCAACCGCGTAGCTCCATAGGAGAGCGAAGCATCAAGGGAGAGCGAAGCATCAAATGAGCATCTCGACACCGACAACCGAGGAGTCCGTCGCTCAGCGCCGGGAGCCGCTGCGCCCCGGCCGCCCCAGAGTGGTGGTGGTGATGCCCGCCCTCAACGCCGGCCAGACCCTCGAGGACATCGTGGGGGCAATCAACCGCGACGTCGTGGACGAGATCGTCCTCGTCGACGACAAGTCGTCGGACAATACCGTCGAGCTGGCCCGCCGGCTGAACATCCGGGTGATCTGGCACCCTCACAACGTCGGGTACGGCGGCAATCAGAAGACGTGCTACCTCGACGCCCTCCAGCGTGACCCGGACATCGTCGTGATGCTGCACCCCGACGGGCAGTACGAGGCATCCCTGATCCCCGACCTCATCCGGCCGATCGTCGAGGGAGGGGCGGACCTCGTGCTCGGCTCCCGCCTGGCGGAGCCGGGCGCCGCCCTGGCCGGCGGGATGCCACGTTCCAAGTACCTCGCCAACCGGGCGCTCACCGCGCTGGAGAACCTCGCCCTCGGCACCACGCTGTCGGAGATGCACACCGGCTACCGGGCGTACTCGCGGGAGCTGCTGCTCACCGTGCCGTTCCTGCGCAACTCCCTCGGCTTCAGCTTCGACTCCGAGATGCTCATGCAGGCGGTGCACTTCGGGTTCCGCATCGCCGAGGTGCCCGCCCGGTCCCGCTACTTCGACGACGCCTCGTCGATCGGGCTCCGGGACGCCACGGCGTACGGGGTCAAGACCGCGTGGATGGCCGGCCGCTTCCTGCTGAACCGCTGGGGGGCGCTCCCCTGCCGCAAGTTCCAGCCCTGAGCGCGGCCTGGCGTTGAGGATCACCGGGGAGCGCATCGTCACCAACCAGGGCGGCTTCAACCCGACCTGGCAGCGCCACACCGTCAACTACCAGTTCGCCGCAGCCTTCCTCCCCCCCGGCACCGCCGTCGACCTGGGGTGCGGCACGGGCCACGCCGCGCAGTTCCTTGCCGATCGCTGGACGGTCGGCGTCGACATCGACCACGGCGCTCTGGCCGCGCAGGGCCGGCCCACCGTCCTCGCCGATCTGCGGAGGACGCCCTTCGCCGGAGGGAGCTTCGACGGCGCCGTGTGCCTCCACGCCGTGGAACACGTACCGGACCCCGAGCGCGTGGTCGCCGAGTGCGCCCGGCTGGTCCGCCCGGGCGGCACGGCGGTGCTGTCGACACCGAACCGGCTGACGTTCCTGCGCGCCGACGAGATCATCGACCCCTACCACGAGATCGAATTCGACCCGGAGCAGCTCCGGGCCCTCTGCGAACCTCACTTCGCCGCGGTGGAGATCCACGGCCTGTTCGGCTCCCCCCGCTACATGGAGTTCTTCCGGCGGGAGCGTGCCAAGCTCGATGCCCGGCTGCGCCTGGATCCCTTCCGCGTCCGCCGGTTCGTACCCCGGCGCCTCAAGCGGACCCTGTACGACTGGAGCCTCACCCGCGAGCGGGCCGGAGCGGCCGACCCGCTTGCGGCGGGTATCGGCCCCGAGGACTTCTTGCTCCGGGAGACGGACCTCGACGAAGCCCTCGACCTGTTCGCCGTCTGCCGGAGGGCCTGAGGATCTCGTTCAGAGCGCTGCCAGTAACGGAGGTTGGTCTCCTTTCGCGCTTATGTGCGCGATTCCCACCTAACCTCGGGCTGAGCGGCGCCGCGCCCATCTGGTGAGCGGGCGCTCGACCCACACGAAGGAGGCCCAGCCCACCAGGAGGGAGGCGGTGGCGACGAAGCCCACCATGCGCAGGAAGGCCACGAGATTGCCCGCCGGGAGGAAGTGCAAGGAGGTGAGCGCAAGCTCCACGAACAGCAGGTGGCTGAGTCCAGTGGTCGAGCGGGCCCGCCGTCTTCGCCAGGTCCCGATGACCGAGCAGCTCCATGCTGAGGATGATGCCCGACAGGCCCAGCACCTGGAGCACGACCGTCCACGGGGAGCCGGCGAAGCGGCTGCGGCGCATCCTCACGAAGAGCCAGGCCGCCATCATGCCGAGGGCGAAGTGGCCGGCGAAGCTGGGGAACTGGGTGATGAGGATCACCCGGGTGGCCCCGGGCGTCGCGACCCCGGGAAGGGACGCGACGTGCAGCGTCGAGTGCGCCACGGCGAGCCTCCACGCCGCCGCGATGGCGAGCCCCAGGCCCAGGCCGATCACCGGGCGCCGGAAGAAGCGGACGGCGACCAGGGGCAGGATGGCGTAGAAGAGCGCCTCGATCGACAGGGTCCACACCGCTCCGTTGATGCCGAAGCCCTCCGGGAGGCCGAGGGCAGCGCCCAGGTTGTGCTGGAGGAACGTCGCGTGCAGCAACAGGTTGAGCGCGAGGTTGTGGCGGGTCAGCCCGTAGGCCCTGGTCCCGCTGAGGAAGAGGAGGAGGCCGACCGTGGCCACGAGCGCGACGTAGTAGGCGGGCAGGATCCGGGTGATCCTGCGCAGGGCATACGAACGGACGTCGCCGAATCTCCCCCGGGCGGCCGCCGGGAGGAAGAGCAGGAAGCCGCTGAGCACGAGGAAGAAGTCGACGCCGACGAAGCCCGCCACCAGGTAGTTGCGGAGCAGGTCGGAGCCGAGGGGCGGCAGGCCCGCACCGTAGAGGCAGTGGTAGAGGACGACAGAGATTGCCGCAAAAGCCCTGAATCCGTCGGCTGCAGGCACCCGGATCCGCTCCGGGACCCAGCCGACCGGCGCAGGAGCCGGAACAGGCGCCGGCAGGGTTGGGAGGGGCTCCGGCGCCAGAAGCTCCACGTCACGGGTCTCGGAGAGCATTGGGCGTGATCCTACGCCGCCAGGCCACGGGCAGGCATTACTATCAGCGCCATGTCCCCCACACCCCGGGGCTCCTCCTCGGACCTGCCCACGAAGCCGGACGACCCCCGCCTCCAGGGCTGGTACCACACCATCGAACTCGGCAACGGCCTGGTCTCGAAGGGTGCGTACGACCTCCGCTCCGTCGTCGACTGCTACGGCATCCCCAAATCCCTGCGGGGCAAGGAGGTGCTCGACGTGGCCACCGGAGACGGTTTCTTCGCCTTCGAGATGGAAGAGCGGGGCGCGGACCGGGTCGTCGCGATCGATGTTGCCCGGGTCGGGGACTGCGACTGGACCCCCCGCATGCGGTCCCTCCTCGGGCCCTTCGCCGACAACGACTCGTGGCCCGCCCATTTCCGGATGGCCCACCGCATGCGGCGCTCGAGCGTGGACTACCGCTACTGCAGCGTCTACGACCTCTCCCCGTACACCGTGGGCAGGTTCGACGTCGTGTTCTGCGGGTCCCTCCTCCTGCATCTCCAGAGTCCACTGCTGGCGCTCCACGCCATCCGCTCCGTCACCCGGGAGATGGCGATCATCGAGACCGCCATCCTGCCCGAGCTGGACGAGAAGTTCCCGGGCCGCCCGCTCCTCTCGTTCGGCTATCAGGGGGACGAGGCGACCCCCGGCGAGCACACGGCCTACTGGATCCTGAGCACGAACGCGCTCGAGGCCATGATGCGGTACGCGGGCTTCGATCCCGAGCCGCAGGGCACCTTCGTCCTGCCGCCGGTGGGATCGATCGCCACCTCGGTCGTCGGACGCCCCCTGGAATAGGCGTCCGGAGGCTACTGGAGGCGAGTTGCGAGGTCGCCGGCATAGATGTAGACGGTGAAGACCCCGACGTGGCCCACCCCCAGGGGGGAGCCCAGCGATGCGGGTGGCGGGTCCGCGATCTTCTGCGGCATAAACGGCAGCCCCACCAGGAGGAAGGTCCTCGCCACGGGCCGGGGCCGGTACCAGGTGCTGAGGGTGTTGACGTTGAACGGGCACAGGGCACGCTCCCCCGCCGGGGCGCACTCCTCGACGGGGTAGACGCCCACCTTCCCGTCGGCGCGCCACGTGAGGCCCAGGGCGTCCCAGTACGACGCGTAGCCGCGGGTGAGCCCCTCCGCCTGCAGGTAGGCAACGAGGGCGGGGCCCTCCTGGGCAAGCGGGTAGGCCTCCGAGTACCGCACGAGCCGTGGGATGCCAACGGTACTCATGAGGCAGAAGATCGTGGCCAGCGCCGCGGTCGCCATCCTCGGCCAGCCGGCCTCGGTGGCCCAGAGGCCGGCGAGGGCCGCCATGGCGAAGAACACGGGGACGACGTAGCGGGCCGAGGTGACGTCGCCCATCGGCAGGGTGCTGAAGACGAACCCGGCACAGACCACGACGGCCGTGATGACCCAGAACAGCAGGTAGAGCACCAGCGCCAGGCCACGGTCATCCTCCCGGCGCCTCCCGACCAGCCGCGGGAGGAAGACCAGGGCGGCCGCGAGCGCGGCGAGGCAGAGCAGGATCGTGACGGCGCCGGCCGGCGACAGCACCCCCGAGGGTGAGCGGGGGAACTCCTCGTTGCCGAGGGCCAGGATGCTGTGGACGAGGAGCCGGGCGTTGGCGGGGACCCGGGACCACGGCGCCAGGCCGATGGGCAACGTGGGGACGATCCGGAAGCCGAGGGCGCGCATTGCACGCCCGGTGGCAAGGTCGGCCAGGACCGCCACGGCCGCCAGGCCCCCGGCAGCCCTGGCCACTCTGGCGCTCGCCGGCGAACGCAGCAGGAGCCAGGCCCCCGCTGCGGCCCCGAGCAACGGCGCCATGCCGCTGAGGAGCACGAGGGGATCCGAGGCAAGGTTGACGCCCGTGACCACCCCCAGCACGGCCACCGCCAGCCACGGCCGGCGGCGGTCTTCGACCCCCGAGGCGCCCCTCAGGGCGCCGGATGCTTCGAGCCCCGAGGCGCCCCTCAAGGCGCCGGATTCGACCCGGGCCAGACCAACCAGGCAGGCCGCGAGGAGGGCACCGGTGAGCCACGTGGGGCCGCGCAGCTCGTAGGCGTTCGTGAAGGCGATGGGGCTGGCACAGAGCGCGATGGCCAGGACGAGGAGCCCGGCAGCCCTGCCGGCCGCACGGCGGGCAGCCCAGCCCAGCACCAGCGCGGCGAGCAACGACGTCGCCAGGGAGAAGCCCGCCCAGGCGCCCCGGTGGAACGGGAGGGATCGTGTGGCGGCGTCGAAGAGGAAGGTCGACCAGTAGGTGGCAACGCTGAGGTTGAGCACGCCGCCCGCCCGGTGCGCCATCTCCCCGGCCAGGAGCGGAATGGAAGCGATGTCGCTGTTCCAGAACACCGCCGCGACCATGCGCCGGAGGAACACCGCCAGAACCACCAGGTAGAGGGCCGCGGCGGCGAGCGGGGGCCAGAGCGCCGCTCGCCCGGCAATGCTGGCGAGGCTGCTCGTCGTCCCGCGACGTTCGACCTCGCCGGCCTGTCTAACGGTCTTCGTCCGGCCCCCCCTGGAGGCGAGCCCGCTCGGCGGCGGCCCGCTCCCGCACCGCCTCGGTGAGGGACGCCCAGTCCGCCGGGCCGTTTGCCTGCCACGGGGGCAGGTCCGCCGGCGCTGCGTGGCGGGGGGGCCAGGTGACCGGCTCGGATGCCCGGGGGCCCGCCTTGACCCGGACCCTGTCCGCCGGCATGCCCAGCACGGTCGTCACGTGGTTGCGCACGGGCTCCGAGGACACCCGGATCTCGTCGATCGCCCCCCAGACGAGGCGACCGGACAACCCGCCCCCTCCCCCGGGCACGTCGCTCATGTCGCCGACGTCGGCAACCGTCCGGCGCCAGAGCCTGAGCGACGACGCCAGGACCGCGCTGTCCAGGACCCGTCTGGTCTGGGGCTGCTCCGGCCGGAAGAGCACGCCCCGGCCCACCTGGAGGTAGAGGAGGTCGAAACCGCGCGCCCGGCGGGCGAGGGCGATGGCCCCCGCCATCCCGGCGAGCGGGCCATGCTGGTCCGCTGCGCTCGGCACGGGCGAGATCACCTCGACGGCGTGGCCCTCCCGCAGGAGTTCCTGCACCGTCCGGAGGGCGGCCGATGCGGCGGCATCCGGCGAGGGCGGGAACGGGCCCGCCACCAGCACCCTCACAGGATCGCCTTCAGGGAGTGCTCCATCCGGTCGAGCACCTCGTTCCAGGGATAGTTCTCGAGGACGTAGGCCCGGCCGTTCGCAGCAAGGTCCTTCGCCAGGTGGGGGGCCTGCTCCACGAGGAGGAGGCACTGGGCCAGCTCGAAGTCGTCCTCGTACACCAGCCCACCGTGCGAGCGCTCGCAGTGCCAGGCCACGACCGCACCCCGGGCACTGGCGATGACGGGCGTCCCGGCGAGCCAGGACTCCATGACCGTGCGGGAGAAGCTCTCGTTCGTGCTCGGCTGAAGGTAAGCCTCGGCGGCTGCGAAGGCGTTGTTGCGCTCGGCCTCGCTGAGGAAGCCCAGGTCCCGTACCCGCCCGGCCAGCGACGAGGGGATGATGGGCTTGCCGGCCCCGATGGTGACGAGGTCGAGCGTCAATCCATAGGTCTCGACGGCCAGCTCGAAGCCCGCCATCAGGCGGTCCCAGCCCTTCTCCGGCTCGCGGCGGCCCGCATAGAGGACGAACGGCACCTCGACGCCGTGCCGTCGCCGGAACCCCTGCGGGTCGTAGGACGCCGGCACCTCGACGCCAGCCCCCGTCACGACGTGCTCGGGCAGCGGCGCCAGGCCCCGCGCCACCTCGTACTCGGGCTCGGAGAGGAACCACAGGAGGGCCGGCTTCGCCAGGGTCGCCCGGAAGAGGTCGAGGTGGGCATAGGACTCGTCGTGGACGCACGGCATCAGCACGGTCCGTTCGGGGACCACGTCGACACAGGCGACGGTGATCCAGGACAGGTACGGCGAGAGCACCACGGCCTGATAGCGGTCCGCGTGCTCCAGGAGGTACCGGAAGAGGGCGGGGACGCGCAGCGTGGCATTGATCCAGCGGCACTGGTCGTCGTAGGAGAGGGGCAGCCCGAGCAGGATGCGCCGGCCGAGCGCGTCACGCTCCTCGACCGCCGGGGGGATCGCCGGGAACCGCCGTAGGGTGAGGCCCCCGAGGTGGGTGATGCCCGCCGGGTACTCGTTGCGCCAGGTGTAGTGGTCCCGCGCACAGGTGGTGAGGACGTCCACCTCCCAGCCGCGTCCGGCCAGACCGACGGCGGCCTCCCACATGACCGCCTCCGAGCCCCCCACGACCTCGTCGCCGAACCTGGGGGTGATGAAGGCCAGGCGGCCCTTGCTGGGGTCTGGGGCCGTGGCGGGGGGCTGGGCTGCCTCAGCCATCGAGGAACTGGCGGAGCGCATCGAGCATCATCCAGCGGGTGTTGGCCAGGGAAAGCTCCTCGACCCTCCCGTGGCCGGCCTTGACGAGGCTGGCCTTGAGTTCGGGATCGCCCAGCACCCGCCGGGCTGCCACGGCGACGGCGACCGGATCCTTGGTGTCGAGCAGCAGGGCGGCGTCGCCCGCGGTCTCGGGCACCGCGCTGGCGGCATAGGCGACCACGGGCACGCCGGCGTGCATCGCCTCGAGCAGCGGCACGCCGAAGCCCTCGTGCTCGGACATCGAGACGAACAGGTCGGCGCAGCGGTAGTAGGCGAGCAGGTCGCCCGGCGAGATCGTGTCGGCGAGCTCGACGGACGCCCGCAGCTCCAGTTCCCGGCAGAGTGACTCCAGCGCCCCCCAGTAGGACTCCGAGGTGGCCCCGCCGACCAGCGACAGGCGGGCCTGGGGGTCGAAGGCCGCCCGGTAGACGGCGAAGGCGCCGATGAGGTCGTGGTGGCACTTGTTCGGGGCCACCCGCCCGACGTAGAGCCAGTGGGCGCTGCCGTCCTGCCCGGCCCTCTTCAAGCGAGCGAGGCGCCGCCGGTCGGGCGCGGCGTCGAGGTGGGCGAAGTCGAGGAGGATCGGCACCACGCGCGGCGCCGGGAAGCCGAGGGTGGCCAGCTCCTCGGCGCTGAAGTGCGAGTGCGCGATTGCCACGTCGCAGCGGGAGGCGAGCTGGGCAAGCTGGCGGCGGGCGAGGCGCATGTTGTCCGACGCTCCCGGCGACCACCGCTCGAAGAAGGCCGGGTCCGTGATGTTGTGGTAGTCGACGAAGAACGGCCCTTCCCAGGCGAGCAGTGCGTCGAAGTTCCGGCAGCCGGTGGAGGCGTGATAGAGGAGGCCCGCCGTGTTGCCCCCGGTGCCCGCCGCGAGGGCCTCGAACGGGTGCCCCTTGCCACGCATCTCCGGGTGGATGTCCTCGGAGTAGATCTCGGAGGCGAGCCCGAGGGACCGGATCAGCCGCTGGGTCTCGAGGACGTGGGAGCCGATGGCGTCCCGGTCGGCGAAGGTCGGGAGGAACTGGTGGATGGCGCTCAGGGCCTTTCCACTCGTGGCCCGCTCCTCCGGAGCGTCCCACGAGCCAGGGGGATTCGCAGCCTCTCGCCCTCCGCTACGCTCCGGGCGGCTGCTACTCCCCCTGGACCCCCTGCGGCCCGTCATGCGCCGTCGCCCCGCTCCCGGGACTGCGCCTCCAGCCTGGCCACCCGGTCGCGGAGATCGTCGACCTCCTCCCTGACGCCGTCGACCCGCTCCGCGAGCGCCTCGCCGAGGTGGACGATGGCCTGCCCCAGATCGCTCACCTGGTCGCCCAGGTACTTGAGATACCAGGCCGTCATCCGCTTGATGACGACCTTGGCCGCCCTGGCGCCGCGCCGGCGCGTCCGCAGCGGGGCGTCGACGTCGATCCGGGCCTCCTGGGTGACGAGGGCGAGGGCGCCGGGCACGTCGAGCGTCGGGGGGAGCGGGTCCAGGCGCCGGACGGCGGCCCGGACCCTCGCCGCGTACGCGGCGGGAAAGCGGGGTGCCGCCTCCAACTCTGCGACGGCCGCCTCAAGCCCGCCGGTTGCCTGGCCGTTGCCCTGTTCGATCCTCACGCCGATGTTGTACCACCCCCGGCCCGGGGCCACGCGGTCATCAGCAAGCCGTACAGCTCCTCCGCCACTGCCTCGAAGCTCAGGGTGGCCGCGTGGGCCCGGGCGGCCTCGCCGAGACCCTTCCGGCGCCGGGGCTCGTTGAGCAGGCCCAGGATCTCGGCGGCGAGGTCGGCGGGCGGGGCTCCCGTGGGGAGCTTGACGGCGGCGTCGTCCGGCAACTCCGCCGCGGAGCCGAGGGCGCTCAGGATCGTCGGGATGCCTGCCGCGAGGGTCTCGGCGATGGCGCCCGAGAACTCCCCGTTGGTGGAGGCCCGGAGCTGCACGGCGACCATGGTCTCGGACAGGAGGCGGTCCCAGGTCTCGTCGTCCACCCAGCCCGTCATGGTCACGGCCCCGCCGATGCCCAGCTCGCCGGCGTGCACGCTGAGTGCAGCAAGGTCCTGGGGCGAGCCGGGGCCGACGAGGCGCAGGCGTGCGTCCGGGCGGCCCTCCAGGACGATCGCAAAGGCGTCGAGGAGGGCTCCGGTGGCCTTCGTGGGGTTCACGACGCCGAAGCTCGCCACGACCGGCTCCGCCGGCTCGGGCCGCTCGGCGAGGAGGCGGAGGGCGTGGGGCAGGACGCCGACGCGGGCTGCATGCTCCGGCCGGGCGTCCCGACGGGCGAGACCCGCGGCGAACTTGGAGGTCGTGAGGAACCGTAGGGAGGCCCCGACCAGCTCGCCGGCCATGGGCTCGGGCAGGGAGTTCAGGGTCGTCGGTGGGATGAGCAACGGGTCGGGGGGCTGCGGGGCGTCCGGATAGAGCGCATGGTGGATGCCCCGGAACGTGTCTGGCGCCAGGGTGCCGTGGTGGGCGGCGAAGGCGTAGAGCTGGGCGAGCCGGACGTCGTGGGCGAGCACGACGCCGGGCCTCTTCCGGGCGAGCCCGAGGGCGCCGGTGTGGAACTCCGAGTTGCCGATGGCGTACACCAGGGCGTCGTAGCCCCCCCGGGCCGCCTCCACTCGCTCCAGGTGCTCCACGGCGTGCACCGGGATGCCGGCGGGGGCCCGGGGAGGAGACGGCAGCGCTTCGAGGCCTCCCTCGAGGGCGTCGACGAAGGCGTCCACCTCGCAGTGGGCGGCGAGGGCCTCGAGCAGACGGTAGCTGTAGGTCGCCACGCCCGATCCCTGCGGGGGCAGCGGCGTGACGAAGGCCACCCTGAGCCTGCGCCGGCCTCGTGACCGAGCGGGTGGCGGCGGAGACGCCAGCAGCTCCCGGTAGACCTTGACCGCCTCCTCCGCCGCCTGGCCCCAGGTCGGCGGGGGCCGTTCCGAGGTCCGGCGCAGGGCCAGGTGGGTGGCCCGGTCGGTCAGTGCCCGTTCCATGGTGGCGGCCATGTCCGCCGGGTCGTCCGGGTCGAACTGGCCCTCGGGCGCCGTGACCGCCGCCGGAGCCGAGACGTTGGACGAGACGACGAGGGCCCCGCAGGCCATCGCCTCGGCGACCGGCAGCCCGTAGCCTTCATAGTGCGACGGGAACACGAACAGGTCGGTCGACTGGTAGGCGGCGATGAGGGTGGCGTCGTCGATGTAGCCGGGCAGGTAGAGGCGCCGGGAGATGCCGAGCCGGCGGGCGAGGCCCTCGAGGTGGCTGCGGTAGCCGTCGGTCATCCCGAAGGCGACGACGAGCTGGTGGGCGGCTCGCAGGTCCGGAGGGAGGAGGGCGAAGGCCCTGAGCAGGCCCTCGACGTTCTTCCGGTCGTCCTCGCCTCCGACGCAGAAGATGAATGGGTCCTCGAGCCGCACCATACCCCGCCGGGCCTCGGCGGCAGCTTCTGCCCTCGAGGCAGGGCCCCGGAATGCGGGCGAGATGCCGGCGCCGATGGTGGTGACCCGGGCGGCATCGACGCCGAGGCGGGCGATCGCCTCGTCCCGGCTCGCCGCCGAGATCGCCAGCACCCGGTCGGCGGCCCGGACGAGCTCCAACCGGGCACGGTAGCGGCGGCGCAGCCCGGGATCGGCCAGATACTGCGAGGCGAAGACCTCGGGGATGAGGTCGTAGAGGGTGACGACGAGACGCATGGGGTTGCCGGCCCCGGTGGGCGGCCACACCCGGGCCAGTGGTTCGTCGAGCTCGAAGGGCGACAGGACGTGGTAGATGCGTCCGGAGGAGAGGTCGACCTCGCCCGCGCGGTGGACCTTGCCGGTCGCCGCGAGCTCCCCGAGGTCGTCGGGCCCGGGGAGCGCCGGGTTGAGGAGGATGGCGCCGACCAGGTCGGGATGGGCCTCGCACAGGGCCCTGGTGAACTCGAACGACCAGCGGCCGATCCCGCGGTCCCGGTGATGGGGGCTCTGCAGGGCCTGGAGATCGAGGATCAGCGGCCCGGCGCCGGATGCGTCGGTGCTCACGGGCATGACGATACCTGGCATCCTGGGGCCGTGGGCGCGATACCGGCGGGACCCGGCACTGGGCGACGAACCTTGAGTCCCGGGGGCTGTCTCGAAATCGAGTGGATTCTCTCAGCCTCGCAAGACCGCTGGAGCGGAGTGCCGAGGCTACGGCGTCAGCAGCAGCGTGGAGCCGATGAAGATGAACAACGTCGCCATCAGGGCTGCCGACACCCCGATCAGGACGAAGAACGCCGGGCCCTTCACCGGGCGCACCACCGCGACCAGCAGGGGGAAGGCGGTCAGACCAAAGCGTGCCATGGACACGTAGGTGTCGAACCAGAGGGCCAGGATGACGACCGGAAGGACGTACAGCCAGACGACGGCGGGGGGCCGCCACCACAGCATCAGGCCCAGCGCCACGAGGATGAAGGCGATCGAGAGGAAGCTCACCAGCTTGTCGATGTCGAGGAACGGGTGGGCGAGAAACGACGAGAGAACCTTGCCTGGCGTGGGCTGGTGGAAGAATCCGATGCCGTCGTAGGCCCAGCCCCGGCTCCGGGCGTGCAGGTTCGCCAGGAAATCGCCGGTCCGGAGGTGCAGGTAGCCGAAGAAGCCCAGGACCCCGATCGGAGCGAGCGCGGGGGCGGCCAGCGCCCACCAGTCGCGCCTGCGGCGGATCGCGCCGAAGGCAGCCCAGGCGCACGGGAGCGCCAGGACGAAGCCGTTGGGCCGGGCAGCCCCCGCCAGGGCGGCCGCGACCCCCGCGACGAGCCACCGCTCGTCGAGCAGGGCAAGCAGGCAGATGCCGGCGAGCAGCAGGAGCAGGCCTTCCGAGTAGGCGAACGAGAAGATGAAGGCCCAGGGGAAGAAGCTCATGAACGCGATGCTGCGGGTGGCGGTCGGCGTGTCCGTCAAGCGCTCGACGAGCAGCCAGATGACCACCATCGCCGCCGCCGAGGCCGCGATGGTCACCGCGACCGCCGCCCGGTCCAACGACCCCCCGGCCACGGCGTGGAGCCCGCGGATCAGCAGCGGGTAGAGGGGGAAGAAGGCGTGGTCGCTCTGGCCCGGCGCGGGGACCAGCGACCTCGGGTAGCCCGTCCGGGCGATCAGCAGGTACCAGCCGCCGTCCCAGGCGGTGAGGAACCGGGGAGCCGTCCCGGCGCCCGGGAGGCGCGTGGCGAAGAACAGCACCGCAAAGATCGTCAGTCTCGACGCGGCGAAGATGCCGAGTGGCACCGCGATGCGCCGCAGTCTCAGTTCGATGGGGGGCCATTCCGTTCTCGGTGTGGTTGACCACCATATCGGTGGTCCCATCCACCGAGAAGCACCTAAGTGGGGCACTAAGGGCCTGCGACGAGCTCCCGGTAGACCTCCGCCGCCTTCCCTGCGGCCTGCTCCCACGTGGGAGGGGGGCGGTCCGAGGCCCGCCGCAGGGCCTCGGCAATCGCCGGATCCATGAGCGCCCGCTCGATTGCGGCGGCGATGGCGCCGGGGTCGGTGGGATCAAACCTTCCCTCGGGCACGGTGAGCTCGGCGATGGCGGAGGTGCCGGAGGCGACCACCGGAGCCCCGCAGGCCATGGCCTCGACGACGGGCAGGCCGTAGCCCTCGTAGAGGGAGGGGAAGACGAACAGGTCGGTGGCCTGGTAGGCGGCGATGAGGGACGGGTCGTCCACGTAGCCGGGCAGGCAGAGGCGGCCGAGGATGCCGAGCCGCCGGGCGAGCTCGACGATCCGTGAGCGCTGCTCCGGGCTCATGCGGAATGCGACGACGAGCTGGTGGCCGGCACGCAGCTCGCCCGGCAGGAGCGCGTAGGCCCGGAGCAGGCCATCGACGTTCTTGCGGTAGTCGATCCCGCCGACGTACAGGAGGAAACCTCGCTCGAGTCCGGCGATTGCCTCGCTGGCGCGGGCGAAGGCCTCGTCCCGGGAGGCGGGCCGGCGGAATGCCTCCGAGATGCCCGCCCCGATGATCCGGATCCGGCCCGCATCGATCCCCAGGGTCCGCACCGCCTCCTGCTTCGTGGCCTCGGAGACCGACAGGACCCGGTCGGCGGCCCGGATCAGCTCCTCACGGGCCAGGTAGCGCCGGCGGAGGCCGGGGTCGGCGTGGTAGTGGTCCGGGAAGACCCGGGGGATCAGGTCGTGGAGGGTGACGACGAGGCGAAGCCGCGCTGCCGCCATCGACGGGGGCCAGATCCGGTCGAGGGCGATCTCGAGCTCGAAGGGAGCGATGACGTGGTAGATCGAGGCGCCGGAGACGTCGACCGCATCCACCCAGGCGACCTTTCCGGTCGCCCGGAGGTCGCCGATACCCTTCGGGGAGGGAAGGTCGGGATTGAGCACCATCGCCCCCACGAGGTCGGGGTGGGCCGCGCAGAGCGCCCTGGCGAACTCGAGGGTGTGGCGAGCGACGCCGCGCTCGGCGTAGTCGCGGTTCTGGATTGCCTGGAGGTCGAGGACCACCGGCCCCTCGGCCCTCAAGGGGCCAGTCACGGCTCTCCTCAGCCGGCTGGAGCTGCCGAGCCGCCACCACCAGCCGCCCCGCCACCGGAGGCCGGGCCAGCGCTCCGGCCCGAGCCGGAACTCGACGCCGACCTCGTGCGGCGGGGGGCCGGACTGGCAGGCTTCTCCAGGGCATCCAGGCGGGTCGCGATCGACCGGAGCTGCTCCTCGATGCCATCGAGCCGGTCGCCGAGCTGGGAAAGGAGGCGCCCGAAGACCGCGGTCGCCTCATTGGCGGCGTCCATGTCGTCCTCGAGGACCCGGCGGATGTCGCGCAGCTCGGCCTCGAGCCCCGCCTGCGCCGGGGCGACGGCGTCGTTGACCGCCGCAGCGACCTCCTTGCGGAAGACGGTCCGTGCGGGCCGAACCGCACTCGCCAGGCGTCGCTTTGCCGTGGTCATCGGCCGCTTCCTTCGCGTCAGGACACCATTGGGTAGGTCAAGCCACAGGACACCGGATGTCCGGTCTGTGTAAGGCTAGCGCGAATTCAGGTGAAAAAAGAAACCGAGGTCAGCCTCCACATCCCGGATGACCCCATACCGCTGTCGCTGGCCGGACCGCCGGCGGATGCGGGCGTCATGGGGGAAATACAGCACTCTGGAGGCAGCTACGAACCCCATGTGATGCGGGCGCTCAGGCGGCTGATCGGCCGCGACGCCGTCGTGTTCGACGTCGGGGCCAACATCGGCGTCTTCGCCCTGGTCATGAGCCGGCTGGCGCCGAGGGGGCAGGTCTTCGCCTTCGAACCGGCCACCGAGAACTTCGACTACCTGCAGCAGAACCTCCTGGCCAACGGTGCCGCCAACGTCGTCGCGGAGCGCTGCGCGGTCTACGACCAGAGCGGGTCCGTCCCGTTCGTCT
>WNGI01000296.1_pt1 | contig 34863 bp, 38 predicted proteins | sample 5400621 | NCBI WGS metagenome assembly WNGI01 (sample SAMN13153374, study PRJNA577476) | soil metagenome | isolation source: 20 cm soil or saprolite under Garry oak tree replicate 1 | place: USA:California | collected 2016-06-15
CCGCCGCACGGATCGACGAGGTGCTGGAGCTGGTCGGCCTTCGCGATCGGGCGCGACTGGCTGGGCGGGTACTCGCAGGGGATGCGTCAGCGGCTCGGGATCGCCGCGTCCCTGCTGCGCGCCCCACAGCTCCTGATCCTCGACGAGCCTGCAAACGGGCTCGATCCCGCGGGGCATCCGCGACATGCGCGCGCTGATCGGCGGTCCCGCCGGTGCTGCTCGTCTTCGCGTCGATCTTCGGAGCGCCGCTCGTGACAGCGCTCGTGGTGGGCGACATCGTCGCATCGGAGGACAACCACAGGACGCTGAAGACGATTTTCACGCGTTGGACCGGGCGCGGCTCGATTTACGCCGGCAAGGCGCTCGCGGCCGCGAGCTAGGTCGCCGCGGTACTCGCCGTCGCAGGGGGCGTGTCGCTGGTCGGTGCGCTGCTCTCTTGGAGCTTTCACCCGGTGCGGACCACGGGCGGCGCGACGGTTGCTGCCGTCACGCGCTCGGGCTGGTCGTCGCGGCGTACGCGGTCTACTTGCTGCGCTGTACGCCGGCATCCCGTTGCTCGCCGGCTGGCTGTATTTCCGCCGCCGCGACGTCGCCGGCGACTAGCTCGGCTTCGCCGCGATCAGCACGAACTGACCCGGGACGCGGGGATCCTTCTCGCGCCAGTACGTCTCGTAGATGGTCGAGAACTCCTCCAGCGACCGGACCGCGAGCCCGGCGCCCGCGACCGCGGTGACGATCTGGCCCAGCCGCCAGAATCGTTCGTACTTCTGCTCCTGCGCCGGTTGCCCGGGCAGGTCGAAGTGCCGCCAGCCGACGTCGACGATCGGGCTCTCGTCGAAGTAGTCCTCACGCCAGTGCGAGGCCTGGTCGACGCAGGCCGAGACCGGGTGGTCGTCGTAGGCGAGCAGCATGCCGCCCGGCTTCAGGGCCGAGGCGATCCCGTGCGCCCAGACGTCGAGGTCGTGGAGCCAGTGGAAAATCCCGCCGCCCGTGTAGACGAGATCGAAGCGGCCGCGTTCGAGCTGCAACGGCAAGTGGTGGACATCGGCCTCCAGGAAGAGCGCGTTCGGGACGCGCTCGCGTGCGACGGCCGTCGCCTCGACGGAGATGTCGACGCCGGTGACGAGCGCGCCGAGGTCGGCGAGCTCGGCGGTCGACTCGCCGGTCGCGCATTGCAGATGGAGCACGTGCTTCGCTTTCACGTCGGGCAGCCGCTCGCGGACCGCCGGCGGGATCCCGAGCTGTCCCGCCATCGCGTCGGCCCGGCGGCGGTGGATCTCGTCCCATGCGCGCCGGTTGTACTCCGTCGGCTCCATGCGGCTACTGGGCAAGCAGCGAGAAGCCGCCGTCGACGACGAGCGTGTGGCCGCGCACCATCTCGGCTCCCGGAGAGCAGAGCCAGGCGACCGCGTCGGCGACGTCGGCGGGCTCGACGAGGCGGCCGGCAGGCGTGCGTTCGCGTCCTTCACGCAGCATCTCGTCCTTGTTCGGGAAGTGCTCGAGCGCCTCGGTCTCGACGACCCCGGCCGAGACGGCGTTGACCCGGATCCCGCGTGGGGCGAGCTCGACGGCGAGGTAGCGCACGAGCGACTCGAGCGCCGCCTTCGAGGTGCCGACCGCGACGTAGTTCTCGAGCACGCGGGTGGAGCCGAGACTCGAGAGCCCGACGATCGAGGAGCCGGGCTGCATCTGCGGCGCGGCGGCCTTCGCAAGCGCGAGCAGGGCATACGAGTTGGCGTCGAGCGTCCAGTCCCAGTGCTTCTTCTCGACCTCCAGCGCAGGCCGGATCACGCCGGTCGCTGCGTTGTGGATCAGCGCGGTCAGCGGACCCAGCCCGGCGACCTCGCGTGCGACTCGCTCGGAGGAGACGTTGCCGCGCACGAGCACCGGTTCAGCGCCGACGCCGCGGAGCTCCTCGGCGGCCGCCTCGGCCGCGCGGTCGTTGCGCAGGTAACCGATCGCCACGCGTGTTGCGCCGAGGTCTGCGAAGTGGAGCGCGATCGCCTTGCCGATTCCGCGCGAGCCGCCGGTCACGAAGACCGAGGCGCCGTCGAACCTCATCGTCCGCGCGGGGCGTGTCCCCGTGCCTGGCACCGGGTCACGTCCCGACGGAACGGTGAGGCTGCGGCTTGTCGGCCGGCGCGGAGCTCGGCAGCTCGTCCCAGCCGGGCACGTCGCGCCGGACGCGGCCGCCGGTATCGGCCTTCGAAGAGGCATGCCCGAGCCGGTCGAGCAGCTCCAGCTTCTCCTCGCCGTACCGCCGCAGCTGGTCGTCCTCGGGCAGGTCCTTCACGAGCTCCTCGATCCGCGCGCGCAGCTGGTACGCGAAGTGCGGCGTCGCCGGCCCGACGAGTGCGTCAATGGCCTCCCTAGTCGGCTGCGGCATCACGAAAAGCCTAATCGGTAGGGTCGAGTGGGTGCGCCGTCCGGAGATCGCAGACCTGATGCTGCTCGCCACGGTCGTGATCTGGTCGCTCAACTTCACGGTCACGAAGTACGTTTTGAACCACGGGTTCAAGCCGCTCGCGTACAGCGCCGTCCGCTTCGGGACCGCCGCCGTGCTGTTCATCGGCTTCACCTGGGTGCGAGAACGCTCGTTTCGCCTCCACCGCCGCGACATCCCGTTCATCCTCGGCGCCGCGACGGTCGGGATCTTCCTCAACTCGGTCGCGTTCATCTACGGCACGAAACTGACGACGGCCGCAACCGTTGCGCTCATCTTCGGGACGATGCCGATTCTGACCGCGGTCTTCGCCGCGGTAGCAGGGATCGAGCGGCTGCATTCGCGGTTCTGGCTCGCCGCGGCGGTCTCGTTCGCCGGCGTCTGCCTGGTTGCGTTCGGCGCGCAAAGCGGCATCTCGGGCGATCTGTGGGGGTACGCCCTCGCCCTCTTCGCGACCGCCACCTGGGCAGTGTATTCGGTCGCAATCGCGCCCCTGATGACGCGCTACACGGCCTCGCGGATCAGTGCCTGGGGGCTCACTGTGGGCGCCATCCCTCTGCTCGCAGTCGGCTCGCCCCAGCTGGCGTCGCAGGACTACGGCGATCTGCCCAGCCTCGTCTGGCTTGCATTCGTGTTCGCCGTCCTCGCGCCGCTCTTCCTGACCAACCTCCTCTGGTTCAACTCGATCGACCGGGTCGGCCCATCCCGGGCCTCGCTGTACACGAACCTGCAGCCGTTCCTCGGCGCCGTCTTCGCGCTGTTGATCCTCTCCGAGTCGATCACGGCCCTCCAGGTTGGCGGGGGCGTTCTGATCGCCGCCGGCATCGTGCTCTCGCGGCGCGACCAGCCCGCTCTCGTCCCGCAGGAGACGACACCATGACTCTGCGCGAGCGCCTTGCCCGCCAGCCGCCTAAGGCGTCGCTTGCGACGCCGTTAAGAGGCCTCGCCGACATGGCGGCGAGGCCGCTCCGCCCGGCGCGTGCTACGCACCGAGACGGAAAGCAGGTGCGAGCAGAATGACGCTCCACGAACGTCTTGCCCGCAAGCCGCCGGGTTACCAGTTCACGATCGGGCGGATCCTCGCGATCTACTCTGGGCTGATGGTGGCGTTGCTCTTGGCAGCGCTCGACCAGACGATCGTCGCGACCGCGCTGCCGAAGGTCGTCTCCGACCTCGGTGGGATCACGCAGTACACGTGGGTCTTCACCGCATACATGCTCGGCTCGACCGTGACCGTCCCGCTGTACGGGAAGCTCGGCGACGTCCACGGCCGCAAGCCGCTCTTCATCGTCGCGATCGTGATCTTCCTCGTCGGCTCCGCGCTGTGCGGCGCGGCGCAGAACATGTGGGAGCTCGTCGTCTTCCGCGCCGTGCAGGGCGTCGGCGCCGGCGGCCTTTTTCCGCTGACGCTGGCGATGGTCGGGATGATCGTCCCGCCCCGCGACCGCGGGCGCTACCAGGGGCTGATCGGCTCGGTCTTCGCAGGCGCCTCGATCGTCGGACCGCTGATCGGGGGTTTCATCGTCGACAACCTGAGCTGGCGCTGGATCTTCTACGTCAACCTGCCCGTGGGCGGGCTCGCGCTGGCGGTGATCCTCGTGACGATGCCGAGCCGGCCCTACAAGCAGGAGCACTCGATCGACTGGCTCGGCGCAGCCATCCTCGCAGCCGGAACCACAGCCCTGCTGGTCGGGCTCGTCTGGGGCGGCAATGAGTACCCATGGGGCTCGCCGGAGGTGCTCGGCGCCTTGATCGCGGCCGCCTCCTTGATCGCCGCGTTCGGATTTGTCGAACACAGCGTCGTCGAGCCGATCCTGCCGTTCGACCTGCTGCGCAACCAGACCGTCTCCTCGAGCGTCGCGTGCATGGCGCTCGTCGGCGCGGCCATGTTCGGGACGATCAGCTTCGTCCCGCTCTTCGTCCAGGGCGTCATCGGCACTTCGGCGACCTCGTCGGGCGTCGTGCTGACACCGCTGATCCTGGGCGCGGTGACGACGAGCTTCATCTCCGGCCAGATCGTCTCCCGCACGGGCCGCTACCGGCCGAACACGCTGATCGGCCCGATCATCCTCGGAGCAGGGATGCTCCTGCTCTGGCGCATGGACGTCCCCACGACGAACGGCGAAGCCGCGCGCAACATGGTCATCGCCGGGATCGGGCTCGGGATGATGATGCAGATCTTCGTCCTCTCGGTCCAGAACTCCGTGCCTCGAGCGGCGATGGGGACGGCGACGGCGCTCACGCAGTTCTCTCGCTCGATCGGCGCGACCCTCGGCGTGACGCTGCTGGGTGTGATCGTCAACCAGAACCTGCCGAGTGGCCTCCAAACCAGCGGGGTCGCGATCCACCGCCTGGCCCCGGCCGGGCGGGCCGCGCTCGCGAATGCCCTGCACCCGGCGTTCCTCGCGGCGGTGTTCCTCTGCGCAGCCGTGTTCGTGATCTCGCTGCTCTGGGTCCGCGAGGCGCCGTTGCGGACCGAGCTGGAAGGAATGACCGTCGGCGACGAGGCCTCTCCGCAGCCGGGAACTCGCGCGGCAGCGCGTTAGAGTATGACCGTGAGCTCGACCGACTTCATGCCGCTGGATGGCTGGGATCACGTCGAGCTCTGGGTCGGGAACGCGAAGCAGGCCGCGTACTTCTACGAGCACGCCTTCGGCTTCACGCGGACGGCCTATGCGGGGCCGGAGACGGGCGTCCGCGACCGCGCCTCCTACGTCGTCGAGCAGGGCGACATCCGCCTTGTCCTGACGAGCGGCCTGCGCGCCGACATTGAGGTGACGCAGTTCGCTTGCCGCCACGGGGACGCCGCCCGCGTCATCGCGCTGCAGGTGCCGAGCGCCGACGACGCGTATCGCACGGCCGTCCAGCGCGGCGCTCGGGGTATCGCGGAGCCGCACTGGGTGGACGACGAGTTCGGCCGCGTCGAGCTCGCCTCGATCGGGACCTACGGGGACGTCGTGCACACCTTCGTCGACCGCAAGGACTACGCGGGCCCGTTCCTGCCCGGGTACCGGTCGACGGCGGAGAACGGCCACGTGGGGCCCGGCGTTGGGCTGAAGGCGCTCGACCACGTGGTCGGCAACGTCGAGCTCGGCCGCATGAACACGTGGGTCGACTTCTACGAGCGCGTCTTCGGCATGACCAACATCGTTCACTTCGGCGACGACCAGATTCAGACGGAGTACTCGGCCTTGATGTCGAAGGTGATGGCGGACGGAAGCGGCAAGATCAAGTTCCCGATCAACGAGCCGGCCGAGGGGAAGCGCAAGAGCCAGATCGAGGAGTACCTCGAGTTCAACCACGGGCCGGGCGTCCAGCACATCGCGATGCAGAGCGAGGACATCGTCGGCACCGTCACCAAGCTGAAGGAGCGGGGCGTCCTCTTCCTCGACACGCCCGACGCCTACTACGAGGAGGTCGAAGGGCGCGTCGGCGAGATCTCCGAGGATTACAGCGACCTGAAGCGCCTGAAGATCCTCGCCGACCGCGACGAGGACGGCTACCTGCTGCAGATCTTCACGAAGACGGCTCAGGACCGGCCGACGGTCTTTTTCGAAGTGATCGAGCGGCACGGCGCGACGACGTTCGGCGAGGGCAACTTCAAGGCCCTCTTCGAATCGATCGAGCGCGAGCAAGCTCTGCGCGGAAACCTCTGAACCTCTCGCTCGACCACGTCCAGGTCGTCGTGCCCCCCGGCGGTGTCGAGGAGGCCGTGCGCTTCTATGCCGAAGTCGTGGGGCTCGAGCGGATCGAGCGGCCGGAAAGCATGGGCGGCGTCGGGGCCTGGTTCCGCGCCGGCTCGCAGGAGCTGCACGTCTCCGAGTACGGGGAGTTCGTGCCGGCCGCGAAGGCGCACCCGGGCTTCGAGCTCGGCGCCGCGGAGCTCGACGCGCTCGCGGGGCGGCTCGGGGCCGCGGGCGCGGAGGTGCGTTGGGACGAGCGCCTACCCGGTGCCCGCCGGTTCTACTCGTTCGACCCGGCCGGCAATCGCCTCGAGTTTCTCTCCCGACAGTAGGTTGGGCGTGTGAACGGGTTGCTCGATCTGTTCTCGGCGCCCGCCCGACAGGCCGCGGTCGAAAGCGAGACGGCCCACCGCCACTGGCCGCCGCCCGAAGAGCCGTGGGCAATGGCGCAGACCTGGGACGACCTGCTGTTCGCGCATTACCGGGTCGCGGCCGAGGAACTGGCTCGGCTCGTACCACAGGGGCTCGAGATCGACCAGTACGACGGCAGTGCGTGGCTCGGCGTGACGCCGTTCGTGATCACCGGCTTCCGGCTGCGCGGAACGCTGCCGCTGCCTCGCCTGTCGACCTTTCCCGAGCTCAACGTCCGTACCTACGTCACGGTCGACGACAAGCCCGGGATCTGGTTCTTCAGCCTCGACACCTCGAGCTTGCTCGCAGTCGAGGGCGCCCGACGCGTGTACAAGCTGCCGTACTTCCAGGCTCGGCTGTCGATCGAGCGGCGCGCGGGCCGTGTCGTCTGCGCTTGCGAGCGGAACGACGACTCCGAGCGCCGGTTCGAGGGCCGGTACCAAGCGGCGGGCGAGCTCTTCAACGCAGAGCCCGACTCGCTGGAATGGTTTCTCACCGAGCGCTACTGCCTCTACGCGATCGATCAGGGACGTCTCCACCGGGCCGAGATCCAGCACCCGCCGTGGCCGCTGCAGTCGGCAGAGGCGCGCCTGGAGACGAACACGATGCCGCCTCCGGGGATCGAGCTCGGCGGGCCGCCGCTCTGCCACTTCTCGGGGCGCCAGGATGTCCTGATCTGGCCGCTCCGCCCGGTGTAAGCCACCGGCCGGCTCGTCTTTCGTGATGCTTCACGTGTGAGTCCGCAGCGCCGCACCGCGCTCGTCTCCGTGCTTGCAGCCTGCGCGCTGATCGCGCTCAAGGTCGCCGCCGGCATCCCTTCGCACAGCCTCGGCCTGCTCTCGGAGGCGGCGCACTCCGGCATCGACCTCGTGGCGGCGCTCCTCACGTTCTTCGCGGTCGGGGTCGCGGGACGCCCGGCCGATCCCAGCCACGCCTACGGTCACGGGAAGGCGGAGCATCTGGCAGCGCTGGCCGAGGCCGCGACCCTCGTCGTCGCCGCCGTCTTCATCAGTTGGCGGGCCGTCTCGCACCTGACCGGGCTGTCGCCGACTTCCGTGCACGCGGAGTGGTACGCGCTGCTCGCTCTCGCGGTCGTGATCAGCGTCGACTTCAGCCGGATGCTGGTCTCGCTCCGCGCCGGCCGGCGCTACGGCTCGGCCGCGCTGCAAGCGAACGCCGTTCACTTCGCGAGCGACCTGGCGGGCTCGGTTGCGGTGCTCGGCGGCCTGCTCGGTGTCCGCGCAGGGTGGAAGGAAGCCGACTCGGCCGCCGCGCTCTTTGTCGCGGCGCTCGTGCTCGCCGCGGCTGCTCGGCTGATGCGCCGAAACGTCGACGTGCTGATGGACCGGGTTCCGTCCGAGGCGCACGCGATCGCCTCGCGGGCGATCGGCGCGCTCGAGCCCGCGGTGGAGCTTCGCCGCCTGCGGATGCGCCAAGCGGGTGGCAGGCAGTTCGCAGACGTCGTCATCGGCGTGCCGCCCGGCGCCGCGGTCGGCCAGGGCCACGCAGCTGCGGATGCGGTCGAGGCGGCGGTGCACGACGCGCTGCCAAAGAGCGACGTGGTCGTCCACGTCGAGCCCCAGGAAGACGAGACGGCCCTACGCGAGCGCACGCTCGCCGCGGCGCAGCGCGTGCCGCAGGTGCGGGAGATCCACAATCTCTCGGTGCTCCGAACCGATGCCGGCGCCCAGGTTTCGCTGCACCTGAAGCTGCCCGCAGACCTCTCGCTCGAGGACGCCCACGCGGTTGCGAGCGAGGTCGAGCAGGCGATCGCCGAATCCGTGCCGGAGGTCTCGTCCGTGCAGACGCACCTCGAGCCACTCGCCGAGCCCTCGCGGGGGACGACGGTCGAGCGAGATGCCGGCTTCGTCGAGGCGATCGTCCGCGCCGCGACCGGCGCCGCGCCGCGCGAGCTTCGCTTCCTCGACACCGAGGACGGCCTAGTGGCTTTCGTGACCCTCGGACTCGATCCGGCGACGACCCTCGCAGATGCCCACCGCCGCGCCAGCGAGGTCGAGGAGTTGATCCGCCGCGAGCGACCCGAGATCGCCGACGTGATCGTCCATACAGAGCCGTGAAGCTCTGCCTGTTCACGCCGCTGGAGCGGCCGGTGCGCGGCTGGGTCGGCGCAATCGAGGGCGACCGCGTCGTCCATCTCGCGGCGCAGACGCTGGCCTCGTTCTTCACGGGCGGCGGCTCGGCCCGCGAGCACGACGAGTACGCGCTCGAGGACGTGCGGCTGCTGGCGCCGGTGCCGCGCCCACCTTCGGTGCGCGACGCCTACGCCTTCGAGGAGCACATTCGCAACGCCGCGCGCGTCACGGGCCGCCCCGGCGTCCCCGACGAGTGGTACCAGCTGCCCGTCTTCTACTTCTCGAACCCGGCCGCGATCTACGGGCCCGACGACGAGATCCCCTACCCTGCCGGCTCCGAGGAGCTCGACTACGAGCTCGAGGTCGCGGCCGTGATCGGGGCGGGCGGCGCCGTTGGAGGCTTCACAGTCATGAACGACTGGTCTGCCCGCGATCTGCAGCGGAAGGAGATGAAAGTCGGCCTCGGCCCCGCGAAGGGGAAGGACTTCGCGACCTCGCTCGGGCCGATCGTCGTCACCCCGGACGAGCTCGGCGACCTGCGCCTGGAGATGGTCGCGCGCGTCAACGGCGAAGAGCGCTCGCGCGGCAACCTCGGCGACATGTACCACTCGTGGGAGGCGATCGTCGAGCGCGCCGCGGCGAACACAGAGCTCGTCCCGGGGGACGTGATCGGCTCAGGCACGGTCGGCAGCGGCTGCATCCTCGAGCACGGCGACGGCCGCTGGCTGCAGCCCGGCGACGTGGTCGAGCTCGAGGTCGAAGGGATCGGCGTGCTGCGAAACCCCGTCGGGCCGAAGCGCAGCTGAGGCCGAATGTTAGTAACAGTCTGTTACTTGCCGTCAGGAGCACGCGACCGCATGGATCGCCGTCCCGCACTCCGATCTCGTCTGCTAGGGCCGTGTCGAACTTCGTAACAGTCTGTTACTTGCCGTTCCGGCGGCGGGCTTTCGGTAAACGATAGGCCCATGCAGGAGATCGCAGTCATCGGTGCAGGCGTGATGGGGCTCGCAACGGCGCGGGCGCTCCGGCGACGGGGGCACGATGTCGTCGTCTTCGAGCAGTTCGAGCCCGGACACACGCGCGGCTCCAGCCACGGGCGGTCGCGGATCTTCCGCCTCGCCTACGCGGAGGAGGAATACGTTCGCCTCGCGCAGGAAGCGCTCGAACTCTGGCGCCAGCTCGAGACCGAGACGGGCGAGACGCTGCTCGAGCTGAACGGCCTCCTCGAGATCGTCCGGTCGCTCGACCAGAGCACGGCGGCGACGCTCGAGGCCTGCGGGGTCGAGTGGCACCGTCTCGACCGCGATGAGGCCGAGCGCCGGTACCCGGTCCGCGTTCCGGAAGGCTCGTTCGCGGTGCTGCAGCCGGAAGCGGGGATCGTGCGCGCGGACAAGGCGCTCGCCGCGCTCGCCCGCGGGCTCGACGTTCGCTACGAGACGCGCGTCCACCCCGACGAGCTCGAAGCCGATGTCGTCGTCACCGCCGGCTCCTGGGTGAACGAGCTCCTCGAAGACCCGTTGCCCGTCAAGGTCACGCGCGAGACGGTCTGCTACTTCCGGCCCGAAAACGGGCGGCCGATCCCCTCGCTCGTCTCGTTCAAGCCGGACAGCCATACCCACGACATGTACTCGCTCGCCGACCCCGTCCACGGTCTCAAGGTCGGCGCACACCATGCCGGCCCCGAGGCCGATCCGAACGAGAAAGGCGAACCCGTGCCTCGCCTGGTCGACCAGATCGCGAGCTGGACGCAGGAGGCCTACCGCCTCGCCGAGCCCGATCCCGTGGCCGCGGAGACCTGCCTCTACACGACGACCCCGGACGAGACGTTCGTCCTCGAGCGCCGGGGCCGCGTCGTCGTCGGCTCGCCGTGCTCGGGCCACGGCTTCAAGTTCGCTCCGGCGATCGGCGAGCGGCTCGCGAAGCTCGCAACGGGCTAGAGTTTCGGGATGCCGTTCTACCAGCGCCTTGGCGAGGTCCCGCGCAAGCGGCACATCCAGTTCCGCGACAACGGGTCGCTCCTGACCGAGGAGGTAATGGGGCTCGAGGGCTTCGTCGGGAACGAGTCGATCCTCTACCACCTCCAATCGCCGTGCCGCGTGATGAAGCTCGGCGACTTCGACGAGATCGAGCGCGAGGAATGGGTGCCCGAGGCCCACGCGCACCGGCTGTTCAACACCTACGACGTCGATGCCGGCGGCGACGAGATCAGCGGCCGCCGCCTGCTGATGTGGAACGACGACGTCGAGATCTCGCTCTGTCGCCCCGACTCGCAGATGGACTATTTCTTCCGCAACGGCGAGGGAGACGAGGTGATCTTCGTCCACGAGGGCTCCGGCACGCTGGAGACGAACTTCGGCGAGGTGCCCTACAAGGACGGCGACTACGTCGTCATCCCGCGCGGCACGACCTACTGCTTCCGCGCCGAGGGCGAGCAGCGCTACCTCGTCTTCGAGACGCCGGGCCTGATCGAGATCCCGCGCCGGTACCGCAACCAGGACGGGCAGCTACTGGAGGGCGCGCCGTACTACCACCGCGACATCCACCCGCCGACGGAGCTGCACACGCACCGCGAGAAGGGCGAGTTCCCCGTCAAGGTGCGCGTCCGCGGCGGCTACCAGACGTACGTGCTCGACTACCACCCCTTCGACGTCGTCGGCTGGGACGGCTACCTGTATCCGTGGACGTTCTCGATCCACGACTTCGAGCCGATCACCGGCCGGATCCACCAGCCGCCGCCCTCGCACCAGACCTTCCAGGGCCGAAACTTCGTGATCTGCTCGTTCTGCCCACGCAAGCTCGATTTCGACGAGCTGGCGGTGCCGATTCCGTACCACCATTCGAACCTGCAGTCCGAGGAGATGATCTATTACGTCTCGGGCAACTTCGGCTCGCGCAAGGGCGTCAGCGTCGGCTCGATCACGCTGCACCCGTCGGGGCTCCCGCACGGGCCGCAGCCAGGGCTGGCGGAGAAGTCGATCGGCGTCCGCGAGACGCACGAGCTCGCGGTCATGTGCGACACCTTTCACCCGCTCCGCCTGACGAAGTTCGCCAAGGATCTGGACGACGGCAAGTACGCGTACTCGTGGCACGAGAACGCCGAGGAAGGCGCCGCCGCCTCAGGTGACGGCGACGCCACCGGCGCCGGCCTGACGTCCCACTTCTAGGCCGGCTGGATGTTCTGGTTGATCCGGAAGACGTTTCCGGGGTCGTACCGCTTCTTGATCTCCGCCAGCCGCTGGTAGTTGCCGCGGTAGCTCGCCTGGACCCGCTCTTGGCCCTCGTCCATCATGAAGTTGATGTACGCGCCGCCCGCTGAGTACGGGTGTGTGGCCTCCCAGTAGTCGACGACCCAGGACTTCATCTTGTCGGCCGATGCCGGATCCGGGTCGACCGCGAAGATCACCTCGGCCCAGCGCGTGTCGCGATAGGCGAAGGCGGTGTCGGCGGAGCCGAGGCGGTGCACGGCCGCGTCGATCGGGTAGAGGTGCATTTGTGACTGCATGGTCGGCAGCTGCGAGCCGTGCTCGACGTGGCGCTCGATCGCTTCGTCGCTCAGCTCGTTGACGAAGTCGGCGCGCCAGTACTGCTGATGGCCGGGCGGGTAGAGGGCATCGAACGCGCTCTGCGCTGCCGGGTACGGGACCGGGCCGACGAGGTCGAGTGCCGGCGGCCCGAACGCGCGCGCCGGCGCGAGCAGCTCGTCCGCCACCTCCTGCGACCCGGTGCAGAACCAGACGATCCCGCACATCTTCTGCAGGTGCAGCTCCTCGGGGAACGGCGGCCCGGGCGGGACGGTCAGGAAGGCGAGGAAGCCGTTGAAATGTTCGGGCGCTCCGCCGATCCAGCCGTCGTAGGCGCGCATCACGTCGGCCGCCTGCTCGAGCGGCCAGAGCATCGGCCCCCAGATCACCGTGTCGACCGGATGGAGGCGGAACGTCAGCGAGGTGACGACGCCGAAGTTCCCGCCGCCGCCGCGGATCGCCCAGAAGAGGTCGCCGCTCTCGGTCTCGTTCGCGGTCACGAAGGAGCCGTCTGCGAGGACGACGTCGGCCGAGACGAGGTTGTCGACGCTGAGTCCGTATTGCCGCGAGAGGTAACCGATGCCACCCCCGAGCAGAAGACCCATGCCCGTCGTCGAGAGAACGCCGCCCGTCGTCGCGAGTCCGAACGCGTGGGTCGCGTGATCGATATCGCCCCAGGTGCAGCCACCCTGCACGGTCGCTAGCTTCTCGACGGGATCCACGCGGATCCCCTTCATCGGCGAGAGGTCGAGGACGACCCCGTCGTCGACCGAGCCGAAGCCCGCGGGATTGTGGGTGCCGGAGCGAACGGCGAGGGGAGCGCCGGTCTCGCGCGCGAAGTTGACGACCGCGATCACGTCGGCGACGTCTACGCAGCGGACGATCAGCGCCGGTCGCTTGTCGATCATGCCGTTGTAGAGCTTGCGAGCCTCGTCGTATCCCGGATCGTCGGAATCGATCAGTTGGCCTCGCACTTGCCCTGCGAGGGCGGCAGTGTCGAACTCTCCGGCGGTCATGGTCGCCATGGCATCTCTCCTTCGTGGGGTTGCCGGCGAATCTAGTACGGCTTTTCGCGGCTGGCAAGATTGGCCGGTGTTCAGCCGCTCGGCCCGCATCTACGACGCGATCTACGCGTCGATCCGCGACTACCCGCGGAAGGCGGCCGAGCTCGACCGCTTGATCCAGGAGCGACGGCCAGGAGCGCGGACGCTGCTCGACGTCGGCTGCGGGACCGGCGCGCACCTCGAGCACCTGACGGGATACGAGGTCGAAGGGCTCGACCTCGAGCCGGAGATGCTCGTGGTCGCGCGCGAGCGGCTGCCCGCCGTCGCCTTCCACGAAAGCGACATGGTCTCGTTCGAGCTCGGCAAGCGCTTCGACGCGGTCGTCTGCATGTTCAGCAGCATCGGCTACGTAAAGACGGAGGAGCGGCTGCGCTCGGCGATCGCCTCGATGGCGCGACACCTCGAGCCGGGCGGCGTCCTCGTCGTCGAGCCGTGGCTGGCGCCGGACGAATGGAAAGACCGCCACGTGGGCGCGGTCTTCGTCGACGAGCCGGAGCTGAAGATCGCGCGGATGAACGTCCCGGAGCGCGAGGGCGACGTCTCGATCGTCGAGTTCCAGTACCTCGTCGGCACGCCGGACGGGATCGACCGCTTCAGCGAGCGGCATGAGCTGGGTCTGTTCACGATCGAGCAGTACCTCGGGGCGTTCCGCGCGGCCGGGCTCGAAGCGGACCACGACCCGCAGGGTCCAATGGGCCGCGGCCTGTACGTGGCGGCCGACAAAGCGGGCTTCTAAACGTCACGAGAGCGGCTTACCATTCATGTGCTGTCTTTGAGAAGCGTCCGGCCGGGGGTATGGGTGCTGTGAGTTCCGCCGCAATTGAGATCGAAGCGCTCGCGCGCCTGATGGCGGGACGGTATGGCGACGATTAGGAAGAGCGTCGAATCGCTCGCGACCCCGGGGATCCTCCGCCGCCGCACCGGCCCCGAGGCGGAGAAGCTGGAGCGACCGCTCGAGCCGGGTATGGCAAGCGTGCAGGCGATCGGGTACGGGAAGTTCGCGCTCGCGACCGTGGGGGCGTGCCTGGCGCTGCTCGCGGCCACACTGCTGCTGAACGTGCTCGTCGATCCGTTCGCGATCGCCGGCACGGGATTGCTGCCGACTGCGGTCGAGGCGGACAGGACGGTCAAGCTCGATCTGATCCGGAAGCTCGAGCGCAGCCCGGACATCGTGATCCTCGGCAGCTCGCGCGCGCGCCAGGCGGAGCCGTCGTTCCTGACGCAGCTCACCGGCGAGACCGCCTTCAACGCGGCCGTCACGGGGGGGACCGCGGCAGATGCATGGGTGACGGCGCGGTACGTCAAGGACCGCTTCCCGCGCAGGCCGCACCACTACATCTGGTTCGTCGATGCGGGCATCGCGACGAAGGGGATCAACCCGCAACTCGCGGAGGATCCTCGCGGGAAGCGGTACCTCGCGGGCAAGGGAGTCAGCTTCACCTTGGCGGACGTCGGCACCTACATCGGCACGCAGGCGAGCCTCGCCTCGTGGCGCGTGCTGAAGAAATGCCTCCTCCATACCTGCAAGGCGCGGCTGCGCTACCTCCCCGACGGCGCGATCGCCCGGCCGACTCTGAGGTACCTCCCGGAGCACGCGGCCTCGCTGCAGAACTCGATCTCGCGACTCGTCGATGCCGTGCGGGCCCACCCGCCGCGAAAGCCCAACACGAACCCGGCGCGCTACCGGTTCTTCGAGCGGACGCTCGCCTTCATGAACGCGCGCGGGATCCGCCCGGTGATCGTCCTCAATCCGATCCATCCGAAGGTCCTCGCCGAGCTTCGCAAGCACGGCTTCGCGCAGCGCCGGGCCTCGCTCGCCTACCTGCACGCGCTGCATCGCCGCTACGACTTCGTCTTCGTCGACGGCGAGGACATCCGCCGCTGGAGCGGCTCGCCGCAGCAGTTCACGAACGCCACGCACATCAACCGCCGGAACATGCGGCGCCTGCTCCGCTACGTCGTCGCCCACTCGAACGGGGCGCTCGGCTAGGACATGCTGTTCAACAGCTACCTGTTCCTCTTCGGCTTCCTGCCGCCCGTCCTCGTCGGCTGCTGGGCGCTCCGACAGAAGAACCTGCGCCTCGCGTTCCTGACGCTCTCCTCGTGGTTTTTCTATGCCTGGTGGGACTGGCGCTTCCTGCCGCTGATGCTCTCGACGACGATGGTCGACTACGTCGCCGCGCTCGCGCTCCAGCGCACGGACGATGAGCGACGCCGCCGGCTGCTCCTGATCGGCTCCTTGAGCATCAACCTGAGCCTGCTCGGCTACTTCAAGTACGCCGGCTTCTTCGTCGGCTCGCTGAACGGGATCGGCCGCGCGCTCGGCGCGCCGGTCGACCTGCCCGACCTCCACATCCTGCTGCCGATCGGGATCTCGTTCTACACCTTCAACTCGATGTCGTACACGATCGACGTCTTCCGCCGGCGCGTGACACCGACGAAGCACCTGCTCGAGTACACGACCTTCGTCGCGCTCTTCCCGCACCTGATCGCCGGGCCGATCGTGCGCTTCACCGACCTCGCCGAGCAACTGCGCCGGCCGCGGCCGTTCCTGACCTCGAAGGCGGCTTCGGTCGGCCTGTTCTTTCTCGCCTGCGGGTTGACCAAGAAGCTGCTGATCGCCGACCAGCTCAATCCGTACGTCGACCGGCTGTTCGCGCACTCGGGCGACCTCGGCTTCCTGACCTCCTGGGCGGCGGCGTTCGGCTACTCGCTGCAGCTCTACTTCGACTTCTCGGGGTACTCGGACATGGCGGTCGGCCTCGCCTGGCTGATCGGCTTCCGCTTCCCCCAGAACTTCAACTCGCCTTTCAAGGCGCAGAACATCTCGGACTTCTGGCGCCGTTGGCACATGAGCCTCTCCGCCTGGTTCCGCGACTACCTGTTCATCCCGCTCGGCGGCTCGCGTCGCGGCCCGGCACGGACGACCATGAACCTCGTCCTGACGATGTTCCTCGCCGGGCTATGGCACGGCGCCGCCTGGACGTTCGTCGTCTGGGGCCTCTTCCACGGGGTGCTGCTCGGCACGCACGGGCTGCTGCGCAAGCTCGGCCTGACGCCGAGCAGCGTTCTCTTCAACCGGACGGTCACGTTCCTCTTCGTCGTCGCCGCGTTCGTGATCTTCCGGGCCCCGGACCTCGGGACGGCCGGCTCGATCCTCTCGTCGATGCTCGGCTTCGGCGGCCTCGACCAGGCCGGTGCGCTACACACCTTCCTCCCCGCCCGCTTCCTGATCCTGCTCGGCGCACTGCTCGTCTTCGTGCACGCTGCGCCGAACACCTGGCAGATCCGCGCGCGGCCGCGGATCGTCTACGGGCTCGCCACCGGCACCGCCGCCGCGATCGCGATCATGACGATCGCGAGCCCGCACCCCTTCATCTACTTCCAGTTTTGAGCATGCGCGTCTTCACGTTCGCCACAATCTGCGTCGCGCTCGGCGCTGCCTCCGCGGGAGCCGGCCCCGTGAGCGGGACGCGACTCGCGGGGTGTCCCGATGCCGGCGACCGGACGACGAAGCTGACGCTACTCGCGCACCTGCCGCAGAACCCGGGGCTTCTGATCCTCGGCAGCTCGCGCGCCCGCTTGGCCGAGCCCGCGTTCCTGCAGACGCTTACCGGCCGCTTCGGCTTCAACGCCGCGGTCACCGGCGGCACCGCCGCCGACGCCTGGGTGATGACGCGATTCGCCGCCGACCGCTGGCCGAGGACCAGCCAGCGCCGCTACCTCATGTTCGTGGACGCGGGCGTCGCGACGAGCGGCGTGCCGGCCCCCCTAGCCGCCGACCCGCGCGCCCGCAGGTATCTGGGCGGCGAGGGCGGTCGTCCATCTCTGGCCTGCAGGGTCAGCTCGCGATATCGCGCCGACGGCTCGATCGCCCATCACCGCCGGAAGTCGCGGGCAGAGCGGGCCAGGATCGTCACGAGCAGCGTGGCGGCATTGATCGCAGGCATTCGCGCCCATCCCCCTCAACCGGGGACGGTCGGCCCGGCGCGGTTCGCATACTTCGAGCGCACGATTGCTTTCATGAACCGGCACGGCGCCCGCCCGGTGATCGTCCTCAACCCGATCCACCCGCAGGTGCTGGCGGAGCTGGAGAAATACGGCTTCCCGAAGCGCAAGGAGGCGCACGAGTACTTCGACCGCCTCAAGCAGCGACTCGACTTCGTCGTCGTCGACTGCGAGGACATCCGGGTCTGGGGCGGCTCGGCCGACGAGTTCTCCAACGCGACCCACGTCGATCCTGTGAACATGCGTCGCATGCTCAGGTACGTGGTCTCCCATTCGGCCGGGGCGCTCGGCTGAGCGACGCTTCCGGCACGACCGTCCTCCTCGACTGGGACGGGACCGCGACCGTCGAAGACACGCTGATCCTGGCTCTGCGCGAGTTCGGCGTCTGGCAGGTCTACCTGGACGCCGCGGCGGCGCTCGACCGGGGCGAGATCACGCTGCACGAGGAGATCCGCCGCGACGCGGCGTCGATCAGGACGCCGATCGGCGAGGTGGTCGACTGGCTAGTCGACCATGTCGAGCTGCGGCCGGGCCTCCACGAGCTCGCGGACGCGCACCGGCCCACGATCGTCTCCAGTAACTTCCGGCAGCTGATCGGGCCGATCCTCGAGCGCGAAGGGCTCGAGCTCGAGGTGCGCGCCAACGAGATTGCCTGGCATCCGGACGGTTGGCGGGCGAGATTTCGCAACGGCGAGGCCTGCGGAACCTGCGGCGAGCCCTGCAAGCGCGCCGACCTGCCGACGAACGGGAACGTCGTCTACGTCGGCGACGGCTATTCCGACCGCTGCGTGGCGCAGGCGGCCGACCGCGTCTTCGCCCGCGACGGGCTCGCGCGCTACCTGGACGAGCACGGTGTTTCTTACGAGCGTTTTGACACCCTGTGCGACGTCGTCCGCTCGCTCGCTTGACTCTGCTTCGCCTGCCCGAGCCGTACGACTTCGAGCTCTCCACCGAACGGTTTCGAACTTTTGGCCCCGACCTCGCGAACCTCTGGCACGAGGGCGGTGTCCACCGAGTGGTCGGCAGTCGCGAGCTGCGGATCGAAGTCGCGCCCGGCGGAGTCGACGTCGAGCCGCTGGACAAGGAGACCGAGCCGGTCGCGCGAGCGGTCATCGGCGCCGACTTCGAGCTCGACCCCTTCTACGAGTGGGCGCAGACCGACGAGGTCCTGCGCGAGCTCGTCCCAAGGCTGGCCGGCTTCCGCCCGCCGCTCGCGCCCGACCCGTACGAGACGATCGTCAGCGCGATCACCGCGCAGCAGGTGTCGCTCTTCGCCGCCTTTGCGATCCGCAACCGGATGGTCGAACGCTTCGGCGAGCGGGGCGTCCACGCCTATGCGTTTCCGAGCCGCGAGCGCATGGCGGCGGCTCGCGAGGAGCAGCTGACCGAGCTCGGGTTCTCGCGCCGCAAGGCGGAGTACGTGCTCGGCGTCGCCCGTGCCGAGCTCGAGCTCGAGGGGCTGCGTAACCTTCCCGACGAGGAGGTGAAGGCGACGCTGACGTCACTGCGAGGTCTCGGCGAGTGGACCGCAGACTGGTTCCTCGCCCGCCATCTCGCGCGCCCGCGCGCGTGGCCGGCCGGCGATCTCGGCCTCGTCAAGGCGGTCTCGGCCTTTTACTTCGGCGGCGGCAAGCTGTCGATTGCGGACGTGCGCGCGTTCGGCGAGCGGTTCGAGCCGTTCCAGAACCCGACCGCTCACTACCTGCTGACCGGCTATCGGACGGCGCCGCCGGCATGAAGATCCGAGAGGCGACGGCGCAGGACCGCGACCGCCTGCGGGAGCTCTACACCGAGTTCGTGAACGAGATTCCACCGCTGCCCGGGATCCCGATCGACATCGAACACGAGCTTGGCGAGCTCGACGACTACCTCGGCAGCGAGAACATCGCGCTCGTGGCCGACGACGATGGCGGCCGGGTCGTCGGGTTTGCGCTGGCGAAGCTGGACCATCCGGGCATCGGCAAGCTCAGTGATCTTTACGTCGCGCCCGAGGCCCGCCGCCAAGGCGCGGCGCGCGAGCTGATCCGTACGGCGGCGATGCGTCTGCGCGACGCAGGGGGCGCGAAGGTCTTGACGCTCGGTGTGCAGGTGACGAACGAGGACGCTCGCGGTGCCTACGAGCGACTCGGCTTCCAGACCGAGGCGCTGCGCCTGTACGCACCGATCGAACAGCTCCTGGAGCGGTCGGAGCGGGCGCCGCGGGGTCCGAGCTTCGGTTCCGCCCACGTGCAGAGCGATGACGAGGGCGCCGTCGAGCAGGCGGTGCGCAAGTACGTGCCGCGGTTCGGCCGGTCGGGCGGCAGCATCGTCGCGGGCCCGCGCAACGGCTGGACCGCGGTGTACGACGAGCTCTGCGATCGCGAGCCGGGAACGTTGCGCAGGCTCGGCAGCGAGCTCTCGAATGCGACCGGCGCCGTGACGGTGACAATCGGGCTCGAGGAAGGAGCGGTCGTCCGCTACATCGTCTTCGAGCGGGGCTCGGTCGTCGACGAGTACCTCTCCGTACCCGAGTACTACAATCCGCTGCCTCCCGGCGACGCGATCGCGCTTGGCGCGAACCCGACGGTGGTCGCGCGGCTGACGGGGGCCGATCCAGGGGAGTTCCGCCGCGCGGCCCGAACCGCGGGCAACCCGGAGGAGCTCGGCTCCCCGCAGGAGCTGCTGGAGCAGGTCGCGGGGCTGATGGGCCTGAGCGGCGCCGGTCACGGCTACGAGGGAGCCGCCTCGGAGCCGGGCGCTCGCGAGATCGCGCACCGCTAGGCCCTCCTAGTGGGCGCGTCCACTAGGCTCGGGCGCATGATCCTCTACGACGCAGCCCGCTGCCCGTACTGCGCCCGGGTGCGCATCGTCCTTGCCGAGAAGGGCCTTGGCTACGAGACGGTCGAGATCGACCTGTCCGACCGTCCCGCGTGGCTGTACGCGAAGAACCCGAGCGGCAGGGTGCCGGTGCTCGAGGAGGATGGCGGCTTCGTCCTTCCGGAGTCGTACGTGATCATGGAGTACCTCGAGGAGCGGTTCCCGGAGCCTCCGCTCTGGCCGGCCGACCCGGCCGAGCGCGCGTTCGGCCGGCTCTGGCTCGAGCGGTTCGCGGTCCGTTTGGGTGACGACTACTACGCGCTCCGCCGCGACGAGCCGTCGCAGCTCGACGAGCGGCTCCGCGACCTCGACGCGGCTCTGGAGGAGCAGCCGTTCCTGGGCGGCCGTGAGTACGGGCTCGCCGACATCGCCTACGTCCCGTGGATCCTGCGCGCACGCTCGAACCTCGGGGTCGACCTGGAGCCCTGCCAGGCGCTCTCGGTCTGGCTCGAGCGGCTGAGCCAGCGCCCCGCTATCGCAGCCGAGCTCGAAGTTCTCGCGATCCGGTGAGCGAGCTGCCGCCCGTGGTCGACGCGGCCTGGCTCCGGAGGCGCCTCGGCGAGGCCGATCTTTTCCTCGGCGACGTCCGCGGCCCGAACGCGCACGCGCGCGGGCACATCCCGGGCTCGCGGCCGCTCGTGCTCGGCTCGCCGCCGCCGATGAGCGATCCCGAGGTGATCGAAGCGCTCGCCAGAGAGGTAGGCCTGCGACTGCGCCGGCACGGCGTCACCGGCGAGGAAAGGCTCGTCGTCTATGACCGCGGCGACGGCGTCGGCGCGATGCCGTCGGCCCAGCTCGCCGAGCTCGCGGGCCACCCGCGCGTCGCCGTGCTGCTCGGCGGCATTGCCGCCTGGCCGGACGAGCTCGGAACGGGGCAGGTGGAGCTCGAGCCGGTCAAGGCTCAGCTTCAGCCCCGGCTCGACGCGCTGCCGACCCGAGCGGAGCTCGAGGGCAGGCTCGGCGAGGAGGACCTGACGCTGCTCGACGTCCGCACCGAGGAGGAGTTCCACGGCCAGGGCGGCTATCCGTGTGATCCCCGCCAAGGCCACATCCCCGGAGCGCGGCGGATCGAGGAGGAGGCGCTGTTTGACGGGCCCGGCCTACCCAAGCCCGCGGAGGAGATCCGCGCGGCGGTCGGCGCGCCCGAGGGAGCGTCGGTGATCGCCTACTGTCACTCGGGATCGCGCTCGGCGCGCGCGACGCTGGCTCTGCGCGCGGCGGGATACAGCGCACGCAACTACCCCGGCTCGTGGCACGAGTGGTCACGCCACCCGGAACTGCCGCTCGAGCGCTGACCGCAGGGACAGTCCCTCGGAGGGACTGTCCCTGAAAACGCTTCGAACTGAGCTAGCGCCGCCGCCGCGCCGGCGAGACCTTGATCACCTTGCTGATCGTGTTGCTCACAATCGCCAAGGTGCAGGGCGCCAGCGGGAGTGCGCAGGCGGCCCCGGTCGGAGGCCGCTCCACGAGGAGGTAGGTCACCTTCTTCGGCAGCCGCCGGTTGAAGACGTACTTGCCCTTCCGCGTCTTCGTCTTCCCGACGGCCTTGAAGCCGATCCCGTTCCTTCCCTTCACGCCCGCGAAGAGGACCAGTTGGACGCCGCTCGGCGCACTGCCGGCAACATTGAGCCGGCCGGCGATCCGGTAATAGCCGCGGCGCGCCTTGATCCGCTTGAGCGAGATGCTGTACGGCATCGGCACGACGCCTTGGGCCTCGCGAGTACCTGCCGCGTTCGGGACGCCTGTGCCCGGTGTGTAGGGCGTGAACACGGAGCGCCAGAGCCGGGTGCCTGCGGTCGGCGGGTTCGTGAAAACGCCCGAGACGGTGGTGATCGCCGCGTCGAGGAACTTCGTCCCGTTCGGCGACCGGCGCGGATCGCCGGCGGCAAGGGTCGGATCGCGGAAGCAGACGGTCAGCTTTACCGCGCTGAATGCGGCTTCGGCGCCGGTCGTGTGGTCGACGTAGACCGGAATCGGGTTCGCCGGCTGCCCTGCCACCGCGGCGTTCAGCGTCCAAACGGCCTCGTGCGCGACCCCGGGCGTGCAGAGATTGGAGGCCGCTGGATAGTTCGCCGGATTGTCCGCCTTCACGGGCCCTTGCAACGTAAAAGTGTTCGTGCTGAGATCGAGGATCTTCACGTCCGCGGTGACCTGTCCGATCGTCGTCCCAGGCGTCTGGGTCAGTGTCGCCGTGTAACCCGGCGGGGCGTACATGACGATCCGCGCGGTGGGGTCGTCGGCTGTCTGCTGGCCGACGACGATCGTCACCGGCTTGCTGCCGCCGGGCACGTACGTCTGCTGGAAAATTGCCATCGCAGGCTGGTACGAAGCGGCCGCCATCGCCGTGAAGGCGAGCGCGAGCGCAGCGGCGCAGCCGCAAACTGTCAACTGAACGGATCTCCTCATGGCCCCTTCCTTCTGATTTCGCCAGCGTGTTCTAGTCAGACGCGGATTTCGCGCGACAGTTGTAGCGCGAAAAAGGGTGCGCGTGTGTCCCGCCCTTCTACAATCGCGCGATGGACGGGCGGGCGATCGGCGTCTTCGACTCGGGCACGGGCGGACTCACGGTCCTGCATGAGTGCCTGGTGACGATGCCGCACGAGGATTTCGTCTACCTCGGCGACCACGCGCGCCTGCCCTACGGGCCGCGGCCGCTCGACGAGGTTCGCGGATTTGCCCTCGAGATCGGCCGCTACCTGGAGCGACAGGACGTCAAGCTCGTGCTCGTCGCCTGCAACACGGCCACCTCGGCCGCCCTAGCGCAACTGCAGGAGGAGCTCTCGCTGCCGGTTGTCGGCGTCATCCAGCCCGAGGCGCACGCGGCCGTCCAGGCGAGCCGCAACCGCAAGATCGGCCTGCTCGCGACCGAGGCGACGGTCGAGGCGGGACGCTACGGCGAGTTCGTCGCCGCGCTCGACGCGGGTGCGGACTTCACGGCCTTGGCTTGCCCGCGGCTCGTGCCGCTGATCGAGGGCGACGATCCCTTCGGCGCCGAGCTGACGGCGGCGGTGCGGGATTGCGCCCAGCCGCTGAAGGACGCTGGAGTGGACACGGTCATCCTCGGCTGCACGCATTACCCACTGGTCCGTGCGGTCTTCCAGCGGGTCTTCGGCCGCGGCGTCACGCTGGTCTTTTCGGCCGAGGAGACGGCGCGCGAGGTGGCGGAGACGCTCGCTCGCAAAGGGATCGAAAACGAGGAAGAGCGTGAAGGGTCATACCGGTTCCTCACCACCGGCGAGCCGGACGTCTTCCGCACGCTCGGGCAGCGGTTCCTGCAGCTGCCGATCGCCGAAGTCGAGCACGTCGAGCTCGCGAAGCTGAAGCGGGCGGCATGACTCGTTCAGACGGCCGGCGTCCCGACGAGGTGCGCCCGCTGCGCCTGGAGCCGAACTGGCTCGAGCAGCCGCACGGGTCGGTGCTCTACGCGCAGGGGAAGACGACAGTGCTCTGCACGGCCTCGATCGAGGACAGCGTGCCGCGCTGGCTGTTCGGTAAGGGGCGCGGCTGGATGACGGCCGAGTATTCGCTCCTGCCCGCCTCGACGGGCGAGCGCACGCAGCGCGAGGCCTCGCGGGGCAAGCAGGGCGGCCGTACCGTCGAGATCCAGCGCCTGATCGGACGCGCGGTGCGCGCGGTCACCGACTTCGAGGCGCTCGGCGAGCGGACACTCTGGCTCGACTGCGACGTGCTGCAGGCCGACGGCGGCACGCGCTGCGCGGCGATCTGTGGCGCCTACGTCGCGGCGCGGCTCGCGCTCGACCGGTTCGGTCTTTCGAAGGCCCTGCGCGAGTCGGTCGCAGCCGTCTCGGTGGGCGTCGTCGCGGGCGAGGCGCTGCTCGATCTCGACTACGCCGAGGACTCGACCGCCGAAGTAGACATGAACGTCGTGATGACCGGCGGCGCGCGGTTGGTCGAGGTGCAGGCGACCGCCGAGCAGGAACCGTTCTCGCGTGAGCAACTGGACGAGCTGCTCGAGCTGGCGGCACTCGGGATCGAGCGGATCGCCGCGGCTCAGGAGGAGGCTGTCGGTGCTGCTGCTCGCCTCTGAGGCGTCGCTTGCGATGCCGGCTGGAGGCCGTGGCGGCTTTGCCGCCGCGGCCGTCCTATCCCGGCTCCACGGAGCGATCCCGCTCCGATGATGGCCATGCTGCTCGCCTCTGAGGCGTCGCTTGCGATGCCGACTGGAGGCCGTGGCGGCTTTGCCGCCGCGGCCGTCCTATCCCGGCTCCACGGAGCGATCCCCCTCCGATGATGGCCATGCTGCTCGCCTCCAGTCTCCCGACGCTCGGCTGGCCTGAGGTCTTCGGGCGGGTCGCGCTCGCGGCCGCGCTGGGAGCCGTGCTCGGCCTGGAGCGAGAGCTCCGCGACCGCGAGGCCGGCCTGCGGACGCACCTGCTCGTCTCGGTCGGGTCCGCCCTGTTCACGATTGTCTCGGCCTACGGCTTCCGCGAGTTCCTCACCTCGGGCGAGAGCGTGGTGCGCGCCGACCCGACGCGGATCGCTGCCCAGATTGTGACCGGGATCGGCTTCCTCGGCGCCGGAGCGATCATCCGCCAGGGCCTTGCCGTTCGCGGCCTGACGACCGCGGCGACGCTCTGGGTGGTCGCGGCGATCGGCCTCGCGTCGGGGGCGGGCTACTACTCGGCCGCGGTGATCACGACCGGGGTCGCGCTCGTCGCGCTGTGGCCGCTGCGCATGTTCGCCTACCGCGTCGTCCACCGTTTCCGCGGCGAGAGCGGTTTGCTGCTCGTGCAACTGCCCGCCGGTGAGAGTCCGGCCGAGGTGATCGACGCGGTCGAGGCCGATGCCCGCGTCGAGACGATCGAGATCCGGCAGGAGGGCGATCGCCGCACTCTCGAGCTGACGCTCGAGCTGGCCCGGCCGGAGCTGACGCAGAAGCTCGTCTCGAAGCTCGCCGATGTCGAGCACGTGCTCGAGGTGCGTTGGGCCGACTAAGGGTCAGGCTCGCCTCCCGGAACGAGAACAAGCTGCGCGAGCTGGAGCGCCTGCTCGGGGACTGGCAGCTCGGCCTCCTCGACGCGGAGAACTATCCGCCCGAGACAGGCGCCACCTACTACGAGAACGCGCTGGGCAAGGCGCGGCACGGCGCGAAGCTCGTCGACGAGGGCGCCTGGGTGCTCGGCGAGGACTCCGGGCTCGAGGTTGACGGCCTCGGCGGCGGCCCAGGGGTCCGTTCGGCACGCTTCGGCGGCGGCGAGCCGGTCGAGCGCCTGCTAGCGGAACTCCGCGACGACGAAGAGGGCCGAAGGGCCCGCTACGTCTGCGAGCTGGTCGCCATCTCGCCGACTGGGGAGGAGCTGCGCGGCACCGGGGTCCTCGAGGGCCGGATCGCCGGCGAGCCGCGCGGCGACGAAGGGTTCGGCTACGACCCGATCTTCATTCCCGCCGGCGAGGAACGAACGGTCGCTGAGCTCGGCAACGAGTGGAAGGCCGAGAACTCCCACCGCGCCCGCGCCGCGCGCGATCTGCTGCGAGCCATGTCCCGCCGCGGCTGGTCCGGGGTCTGACGCCGGACGAGTCAGGCGAGGCCGGCTGTTTCCGGCAGCGCCGCCTCGCGGCGGGCCGCCCGGCAGGAGTTGATCTCGGCGCCGAAGACGATCGCGTTCGCCATCACGTACAGCCAGACGAGCAGGAGCGCCGGGCCGCCGAAAGCCCGCAGCGCGATCGAGATGCTCGACAGCCGCACGTAGATTGGCAGCACCTGGAACGAGGCCTCGAGTAGCACCGCCGCGATCGCCGCGCCGGGAAGCACGTCGAGGAGATGGAGGTTCGCGTTCGTGAGCAGGTAGTAGACGGCGACGAGGAAACCGAAGACGGCGGCCAAGGAGAGCAGGAGCGAGAGCGTGTAGGCGACGATCCCATTGCCCACGATTCCGGGCGCATAGCGCTTGAGGACGTCGAAGCCGACGGAGCCGGCGAGCAGCCCCACGAAGAGCGTCACGAGCAGTGCCAGCAGCATCAACACCGCGAGCGCCTTGCCGCGTAGGAAGGGCCGGTTCGGCCGCCCGTAGACGATGTTGAACGCCGACTCGAGCACGCTGAAGAACGAGAGCGAGGTCCAGAGGAGGGCGACGCCGCCGATGATTCCGAGCGTCGCGGCGTTGTTCTGCACCGACCGCACCGCCTTGACGATCGCCGAGACCGAGGTACCGGGAAAGACCTTCTTCAGCTCGGTCACCAGATAGCTGGACTCGTCGGCCCGTCCCGACAGTCCGAGCAGGGAGAGCGCGAGAAAGGTCAGCGGCACGAACGAGAGCAGCGCGAAGTACGCGATCATCGCCGCGAGGTGGGGCCCGCGGTCACGGAAGAACTTGGCCAGCGGGCGATACACGACCCCGGGAGTATCGCCGGGTTTAGCGGCCGCGCCGCACAGGCGGCGCGGCCTTTTTGGTCGGCATCGCAAGCGACGCCTCCGTGTTAGCGTGAGCCCATGGACGCTGCCGCCGCCCTCGAGCGCCTGCAGGAGATCTCGTCGCAGGTCCGGGCCGCCGTCATCTTCGAGCGCGGCGGAAAGGTCGTGGGCGCCACGCTGGCGGACGACCAGCGCGCGAAGCAAGTCGCAGAGGAGGCCGAGGCGCTGCTGGCCGCCGCGGAGCAGCAACGCGACCGCGCTGACGGCGACGAGTTCGCGCAGCTCGAGGTCGCGCTGCAGGCCGGAAGCGTCTTCGTCGTTCGAGACGGCGATCGTCTGATTGCGGCGACGACGCCGCCCGAGCCCACGGTCGGCCTTGTCTTCTACGACCTGAAGAGCTGTCTGCGCGACCTGGAGGCCCCGGCGGCACCCAAGAAGCGCTCCCCCGCCAAGCGCAAGCCCGCGGCCAGCCGCAAGAAGACCGATGCGAAGTCGTAACCTCCTGACCGGCATGCTGCTCGGGGCCGGTTCGGTCGCCGGCACGCTGCTCTTTCGCCGCCGTCTGGCCCGCCGGCGCGAGCGCGTCGACGTCTATTTCGGAGACGGGTCGATGGTCTCGCTGGCGAGGCCCGACGAGGCCGAGCCGCTGCTGCGGCGCGCCCGGCAGATCCTCGAGCTTGCAAGCTGAGCTGACAGACGCCGAGCTCGGCGCCGCGCTGCGCGAGTACGCCTACCTCGAGGGCGACTTCGTCCTCCGCTCCGGCCGGCGCTCCCGGTACTACCTCGACAAGTACCGCTTCGAGACCCGTCCCGATCTGCTCGGGCCGCTCGGAGAGCGGATCGCGCGCGTCGTGGCCGAGTACGAGCCCGACGCCGGCCGGCTGGCGGGGCCGGAGCTGGGGGCGGTGCCGCTGGCGGCTGCGGCTTCGCTCGCCTCGGGGCTGCCGTTCCTGATCGTCCGCAAGGAGGCGAAGGAGTACGCCACCGGCAACCGCCTCGAAGGCCTCTTCGAGCCCGGCGAATGCGTGTGCCTGGTCGAAGACGTCGTCACCTCGGGTGGTGCGGCTGTGGCCGCCGTCGAGGCGCTCCGGGAGGCCGGGCTGACCTGCCGAACGGCGGTCTGCGTGGTCGATCGCGAGGAGGGTGGAGTGGACGCTTTGGCCCGTGTCGCGGTCACGCTGCGAGCGCTGTTTCGCGCGTCGGAGCTGATAGAGCTTGAAAAACCCCCGCAAAAACGTGATGGTTGAGCCAAATCGCTGTCCCTGTTAGGGTCTGGCGCGGTCCCAGCCCTGTCAAAGCAGCACGAGAGGAGAGCACGTGACCAAGCAGGAATTCGTCGAGCGAGTAGCGCAAAAGAGTGGCCTCGGCCGTCGCGAAGCGGGCGAGGCAGTGGATGCCGTGATCGAGTCGATCACAGACGCGCTGAGGAATCGGGAAGAGGTCGCTTTCACCGGGTTCGGCAAGTTCACGACGCAGCACCGCGCGGCGCGCCAGGGAGTCAACCCCCGGAACCCGAGCCAGAAGGTGCAGATTCCGGCCGCTTGGGTACCGAAGTTCTCGGCTGGGAGCTCGCTCAAGCAGGCCGTTCGGGGCGGAGGCGGCGACGGCTCGATGTAGCAGGACCGAGGTCTTCCCTCCAGCGATTTCCAGAGGCCGCCGCGAGGCGGTCTCTGCGTCTCTAGGAGTCCGAGTCCGAGGCTAGGCTTCGAGCGAAATGAAGGTCGAGACCCCGCCGGCGACGAGAACCTTCGCCGATCGCGTCGCCGAGGCGGTCGAGCGCAAGCGCTCGCAGCTCGTCGTCGGCCTCGACCCGCGCCTCGACCTGCTGCCGGTCGAACTCCGCGGCGACGCCCACGTCGCCCGCACCGCAGCCGCCGACGCCGTCGCGCGGTTCTGCTGCGGGATCGTCGACGCCGTCGCGCCTTACGCGGTCGCGGTCAAGCCACAGCTCGCCTTCTTCGAGGCGCTCGGCGCAGACGGCGTCCGTGCGTTCGAGCAGACGTGCCAGTATGCGCGCTCGGCGGGCCTCCTCGTCATCGCCGACGCGAAGCGTGGCGACGTCGGCTCGACGGCCCGCGCCTATGCCGCCGCCTATCTCGAAGGCGACATCCCGGTCGCGGATGCGATGACCGTCAACCCGTACCTCGGCAGAGACTCGCTGGAGCCCTTCTTCGGCGCCTGCCGCCGACAGGGGGGCGGCGTCTTCTGCCTCGTGAAGACGTCCAACGAGGGAGGCGGCGACGTCCAGGACGTCCGGCTCAGCGACGGCGGCGTGCTCTGGCAGCACGTCGCCCGGCTGGTCGCGGAGTGGGGTGAGGATCTCGTCGGCGAGCATGGGCTTTCCAGCGTCGGCGCCGTCGTCGGCGCCACCCACACGCGCGCCGTCAGCGAGGCGCGACGCATCCTGCCGCGGTCGATCCTGCTCCTGCCCGGCGTCGGGGCCCAGGGCGCGTCCGCGGGCGACGTGGCGCGCGCCTTCACGAGCGGCCCGGCGAGCGCGCTCGTGGCTGCCTCGCGCAGCGTCACCTACGGCTTTCGCACCTCGGGCGAAGACTGGCGGACCGCCGCCTCGCGAGACGCGGCGCGGCTCAAGAGCGAGATCTGGGCCGCCTCCGGCTGGTAGTTACTCTTTAGCCGTGAAGCGCCGCCTGGTCGTCGCCGCCGCGGCTCTCGCGCTCGCGACACCCGCTCTCGCCGCCCTCCCGCAGGTGCATGCACGCGCCTATCTGGTCGAGGACGGGCAGACGGGCCAGGTGCTTGCGCGATACCACGAGCGGGCACGCGTACCGATCGCCAGCCTGACGAAGCTGATGACCGTGCTCCTGACCGTCGAGCGGACCAAGCCGAGCGACGTCGTCACGGTTGCGCCGGGGGCGGCCTCCGTCGGGGAGTCCTCGATCGAGCTCCGGCCCGGCGAGCGGCTGACCGTCCGTGACCTGCTCGAGGGCGCGCTGATCCAGAGCGCGAACGACGCCGCGGACGCGCTTGCGTATTACGTCGGTAGAGGAAGCGAGGCGCGGTTCGTGGCGATGATGAACACACGCGCGCGGCAGCTCGGACTGGGAGACACGCACTACACGCGCCCTGACGGCCTCGACGCTCCCGGTCACGTCTCGAGTGCGCGCGACGTAACGAAGCTTGCGCGGCTGCTCATGCGCCATGCAATCGTCCGCTCGATCGTGCGCCGTCAGAGCGCCACGATCGCCGGCGGCCGGGTCCTGCACACCTGGAACGACCTGCTCGCGACGTTCCCCGGCGTCTTCGGAGTCAAGACCGGCCACACCTCGGCGGCCGGGTGGAATGAGGTCGTGTCGCTGGATCGCCGCGGGATCTTCGTCTACGGGACGATCCTCGGCTCGCCAGACCGAACGACGCGAAACGCCGACCTGAGCGCGCTGTTGCGCTGGGCGCTCTCGCGCTACCGCCGGATTCCTCTTCTTCGCGCGGGTCACGTCTACGCGAAGGTTGAGGTCGGTTACGGCCGGGCGCCGGTCGACCTCGTGGCGGCGCAGGGCCTGATCCGCCCGGTACGGATCGACCAGCCGCTCGTCGAGCGCGTGGTCGCAACGGCCGCGGCAGCCCTGCCCGTTCTCCGCGGCGAGCGGCTCGGCGAGATTCGGGTCTACCAGGGGCCGCGGCTGGTCGCGCGGCAGCCGCTCGTCGCCGGCAGAACGGTCAAGCGTCCCGGCGCGCTCGGCCGTGCCGCCTTCTACGGCGGGCGTACCCTCGACCACGTGTGGGGCTGGCTGCCTTGATAGTCACCGTGACGCTGAACGCCGCGCTCGACCGGACGCTGACGGTGCCGAACTTCCAGCGCGGCCAGCGCCACCGCGCGAGCCAAGGCCTGATGCTGGCGGGCGGCAAGGGGATCAACATCGCCCGCGCGCTCAAGCTACTCGGCGTGCCCGTGGTGGCGACCGGCCTCGTCGGGGGACGCACGGGCATCCGGATTGTCGAGGAGCTGACGAGCGAGGCGATCCTGAACGACTTCGTCCGTATCGAGGACGAGTCGCGCACCTCGACGGCCGTCGTCGATCCGACCGCGCCCACCTACACCGAGATCAATGAATGGGGGCCCGCGGTCAGGCCCGAAGAGCTCGAGATGCTCCTCGACAAGCTCGCCTACCTCGCACAGGGCGCCGACGCGGTCGTCTTCGCCGGCTCGCTCCCGCGCGACGTCGACGAGGCGTTCTACGAGGAAGCGATTCGCCAGGTCAATCGCCGCGGAGTCACAACCGTGCTCGACTCGGAGGGACAGCCGCTGCGGCTCGGCGTTCAGTCCGAGCCGTTCCTCGTCTCGCCGAACCAGAACGAGGCCGAGGGACTCGTCGGCCAAGAGTTCAACGAGGACGAAGATTTCATCCTCGGCCTCGAGGCAATCGCGGAGCGTGGCGCCCGCAATGTGCTGATCACCCAGGAGTCCGGCTGCTTCGCGCTGCTTCGGCGGGACCGGACCGCCCACCGTTACCGGGTCACCGCGCCGAACATCGAGCCGGTCTCGGTGGTCGGCTCGGGCGACGTGTTGCTCGCCGCCTTCCTCGCCGCGCACCTCAGGGGCGAACCGCCGGAGGGCGCGCTGCGCGGCGCCGTCGCGACCGGGACGGCGTCGACGCTCGAGGTGGGCGCCGGCCGGTTCGAGCAGCGAGAGGCCGACCGGCTCGCGAGTGCCGTCGAGGTCACCGAGCTGGAGCCGGTCGCGAGTTAGCGAGCCGGGCGCGATCGAGCTAGTCTTCGCGCCTTGCGCCGCCGCTTTCTCCTGCTCGTTGCGGTTTTCGTCCTCACGCCGACGGCCGCAGCCGCACCGTTCGCGCGCGGGATCGACGTCTCCCGCTGGAAGGGGTCGATCGCCTGGACGCGCGTCGCCCACGGCGGCTACCGGTTCGCCTTCGCCGAGGCGACGAACGGCTTCGCGGCCGACCCGACGTTTCCGCGCAACCACAGCGGCGCCAAAAAAGCCGGGCTCGCCTTCGGAGGATTCCATTTCGCCCGGCCCGCCGGGTCGACGCCGCGGGCTGTGATCGCGAACGCGGTCGCGCAGGCCGACCTGTTCGTCTCGGTCGCACAGCCGCAGACCGGAGAGCTGGCCCCTGTGCTCGATCTTGAGCGGACGGGCGGCCTCTCGCCCGCCCCGCTGCGCGCCTGGACCGCCGCATGGCTCGACGAGGTGCAACTGCAGGTCGGGATCCGGCCGACGATCTATGCCTCGCCGACGTTCTGGCGTCGCGCGGTCGGCGATGCCAGCGTCTTCGCCGCGGCCGGATCGAGTCTCTGGGTTGCGCACTGGCGCGTTGGCAGCCCTCGTGTGCCCGCGGCGAACTGGGGCGCGAGCGGCTGGACCTTCTGGCAATGGACGAACTGCAGTCGCGTGCCCGGGATCAGGGGGTGCGTGGACGGCGATCGTTACCGAGCCTCGCGGCTGGCGTCAGCGCTGATGGCCCCGCCGCCCCTGTCGATCGACATGCCGACCGTCAGCGGCGTTCCTCAGACCGGCCAGCTCTTGAGCGCGACCGCGGGTACCTGGCAGGCCGATCCGGCCCCGACAGTGGCGTATCAGTGGCAGCGGTGCACCGACACGAGTGCGGCGAAGTGCACGGCGATTCCAAAGGCTGTCACGTCCACCTACACGGTCGCCGCGGCCGACGTCGGCTCGACCCTCCGCGTCGTCGTCACCGCGACGAGCCGCGCCCGCTCGGCCTCGTCGGCTTCGACCGCCGTGCCGGTCAACGCGTAATCGCGCGCTTTCGTCGTCGGGCCCCGTTGCTACCATCGCCTGCCAGTTGGCCGTTGACCTCACGCCGCAGACGATCGAGCGCCTCATCGAGCTCGACCGCAAGTTCGCGCGCGAGGGGCTGACCTTCGACGACGTCCTCTTGGTGCCGGCCGATTCGGCCGTGCTGCCAAACGAGGTTTCGACCGCGACGCGCCTCACGCGGAAGATCTCGCTCGAGATCCCGATCGTCTCCGCCGCGATGGATACCGTGACGGAGGCGCGACTCGCGATCGCGCTCGCGCGCGAGGGCGGTCTCGGCGTCTTGCACCGCAACCTCTCGATCGAGGAGCAGGTCGCAGAGGTCGACAAGGTCAAGCGCTCCGAGTCCGGAATGATCGTCGAGCCGGTGACGCTGCCGCCCGACGCCCCGGTTGCCGCCGCACTCGAGCTGATGGCGCGGTACCACATCTCGGGCGTCCCGGTCACGGACGAGAAAGAACGGCTGGTTGGGATCCTCACCAACCGCGACCTCCGCTTCCGTGACGACGGTGTCGACCAGCCCCTCTCGGCCCTGATGACGGACCGCGATCTCGTCACCGCCCCGGTCGGAACGACCCTCGAGGAGGCGCGGGCGATCCTGCACCGCCACAAGATCGAGAAGCTGCCGGTCGTCGACGCCGACGGGCGTCTCAAGGGCCTGATCACCGTCAAGGACATCCGCAAGCAGATCGAGTTCCCCCGCGCGACGAAGGACGAGCAGGGACGATTGCGCGTGGGCGCCGCGGTCGGCGTTGGACCGGACGCCGATGACCGGGCTGCCGCGCTTGCCGAGGCCGGTGCGGATGTCCTCGTCGTCGACACCGCCCACGGGCACTCGCGCAACGTGGTCGAGATGGTGGGGCGCCTCAAGCGGCAGTGGAACGGCGAGGTAATCGCCGGGAACATCGCCACGGCCGAGGCGACCGAGGCGCTGATCGACGCCGGCGCGGACGCGATCAAGGTCGGGATCGGACCGGGGGCTATCTGCACCACGCGTGTCGTCGCCGGCGTCGGCGTGCCTCAGGTGAGCGCGATCTACGACTGCGCGCGGGCCGCCGAGGCGCACAGCGTCCCTGTGATCGGCGACGGCGGCCTCAGTTCCTCCGGGGACGTCGCGAAGGCGATCGCCGCCGGCGCCGACACCGTGATGACGGGCGGGCTGCTCGCCGGCACGGACGAGGCTCCCGGCGACGTCATCCTGGCGGGCGGCGAACGCTTCAAGCAGTACCGCGGCATGGGTTCGCTCGGCGCTATGAAGGCGCGCGGATTCTCCAAGGACCGCTACTTCCAGGGCGACGTCGAGGACGTCGACAAGCTCGTTCCCGAGGGCATCGAGGGGCGCGTGCCGTACAAGGGTCCGGTCGCAAGCGTCCTCCATCAGCTCGTCGGCGGGCTGCGCCAGGCGATGGGCTACTGCGGCGCCGCCACGATCGAGCAGATGAAGGACGCGGAGTTCGTCCGCATCACAGGCGCCGGGCTCCGCGAGAGCCATCCGCACGGGATGACGACCATCGCGGACGCTCCCAACTATCGGGGGAATTAGTGCACCGGCAGGGGCACTGATGGGCGAGGTCGTTGCGCTTCCTCAGCCGGAGCCGCCGGCGGAGGAGCGTCCGGTGCTCGTCATCGACCTCGGCGGCCAGTACTCGCAGCTGATCGCGCGCCGGGTACGCGAGTGCCGCGTCTACTCCGAGCTGGTCGGTCACGGCGTGACGCCTGAGGAGGTGCGGGCACGCAACCCGCTCGCCTTGGTGTTGAGCGGTGGGCCCGCATCCGTCTATGCGGAGGGCGCCCCGCGGATCGACCCGAGGCTCTACGAGCTCGGGGTGCCCACGCTCGGCATCTGTTACGGCATGCAGCTGATGGCGCGGGACCTCGGCGGCAGCGTCGAGCGGACGGGCGTGTCCGAGTTCGGCAAGACGGAGGTTCGCGTGCACGAGGGCGCGCTCTTCGCGGGCTTGCCGGAAGAGCAGACGACGTGGATGTCGCACCGCGATTCCGTGACCGCGCCGCCCGCTGGCGCGCGCGTCGTCGCGGGGTCGGAATCGACGCCGATCGCGGCGTTCGAGCACGCCGAGCGGAAGCTCTACGGCGTCCAGTTCCACCCGGAGGTCGTGCACACGCCGTGCGGGACCGAGGTGCTGAAGAACTTCCTCTACTCGGTCGCCGATGCGCCCGCCACCTGGACCGCGGCGGCCGTGATCGAGGAGCAGGTCGAGCGGATCCGCGCGCAGGTGGGGTCGCAGCGAGTTCTGTGCGCTTTGTCGGGCGGCGTGGATTCGGCGGTGGCGGCGCTGCTCGTCCACAAGGCGGTCGGTGACCAGCTGACCTGCGTCTTCGTCGATCACGGGCTGCTGCGGAAGGACGAGGCCGCGCAGGTGGTGGAGACCTTCCGCGGGCACTTCCACGTGCCGCTCATCCACGTCGACGCCGAGGAGCGGTTCCTAGCGCGGCTCGAGGGCGTCGACGACCCAGAGGAAAAACGGACGCGGATCGGCGAGGAGTTCATCCGCGTCTTCGAGGCGGAGTCGCGGAAGCTGGGGGCGGTGAAATATCTCGTCCAGGGCACGCTCTACTCGGACGTGATCGAGTCGGGCGGCACCGACGGCGTCGCCGCAAAGATCAAGTCGCACCACAACGTCGGCGGCCTGCCCGAGGAGAT
>WNGI01000297.1_pt1 | contig 34823 bp, 31 predicted proteins | sample 5400621 | NCBI WGS metagenome assembly WNGI01 (sample SAMN13153374, study PRJNA577476) | soil metagenome | isolation source: 20 cm soil or saprolite under Garry oak tree replicate 1 | place: USA:California | collected 2016-06-15
GCGGAGGCCGCCCGGTACCTGTTCGGCAAGGACGCCGCCGTCCGCGACGTGTTCGCCTGGGGCGACACCCTCGTCCATCGCGACCGGACAACCCTCGAGGACAACGCCGTCATGCTCGTCCGGTTCGAGGATGGGCGGGTGGCGACGATGGACGTGTCGTGGTCGTCGAAGGGCGGGCTCGAGAACCGCTTCGAGGTCTATGGCGATGGCGGACGGATCGTCCAGGACATCACCTCGACGGTGCTGCGGGCGTTCATCGAGCGACCGGCGGGCTACCTCGGCGAGAAGGTCGACGCGGACACCGGCTGGGTCTACCCCGTCCCGAACGAGACCTACGTCCACGGCCACGACGCGATGATGGCCGACGTCGTCGAGGCGTTCCGCGAGGGTCACCCGCCGCGCGAGACATTCGAGGACGGGCTGATCGTCAACACGATCCTCGACGCGGCGTACCGCTCCATGAAGAGCGGCCGCTGGGAGGCTGTCGAGCACCACGCGGCCGCGGTGCCCGCGTGACGATGGCCGCGACGCCGACACCCTCCCCGACCCTGCCCTGGATGGCGGCGGTATCGGCCGTCCTCGACAAGGTCGCGACGACTCAGGCCTCCGCGATCGAGACGGCGAGCCAGTGGTCTGCAGACGCGATCGCCGCCGACGGCCTCGTCCACCTCTTCGGGACCGGCCACTCGCGGATCCCGGTCGAGGAGATGTTTCCGCGGTACGGCTCGTACCCGGGCTTCAACCCGATCGTCGAGCTGTCGATGACGTTCCACACCCAGGTCGTCGGCGCCAATGGACAGCGCCAGGCTATGTACATCGAACGGATGCCGGGTCTCGCCGACGTCATCCTGTCCAACTTCCGCTTTGGACCCTCGGATGTCATGGTCGTCTTCTCGGCCGGCGGCACGACCGCGGTGCCGGTCGAGATGGCGCGTGGGGCACGACGACGCGGGCTGCGGGTCATCGCCGTGACATCGGTCGAGCAGTCGATATCGTCCGAGATCGATGCGGCGGTCGGCAGCCGCCTCCTCGACGAGGTCGACCTCGTCATCGACCTGTGCACACCGGCCGCCGACGCGCTCTGTACGATCGACGGACTCGATACCCCCGTCGGTCCAGGCTCCACAATGGCCGCCGTCGCCATCGTCAACTCCATCAAGGTGCGGACAGCCCAGCTGCTCGTCGAGCGCGGGGCCATGCCGGCCGTCATCACCCGAGCCTCGGTCGTGGGCGCCGAGCGCTCGCGGGTCCTTTTCGACGAGGCCTATCGAGAGCACGCGAGGCGCATCGCTCGCGCCATCGACCGAGGTCCGGCCGGTGACTGAGCGATGACGTCGCAGGAGGTGAAGCGGAGTAGATGACGATCGGTCCTCGACTGTCGGGGCGATCCCGTTCACGGCGCGACCACGTCGGCGCGTCTATCGCACGAGGAGGAGCACGAATGATCCAGAAGGGATCGATCAAGGCCAGACTGATGATCGGCATCGCGGCCGTCATCATGGTCACCGCGGCCTGTTCCGCGGCGCCTGCCGGGTCCGGTGCAGCGGCCGGCAGCGGCGCTGCGAGCGGTGCCAAGTACACGATCGGGTTCTCGAACCCGGGTGGCGTCGGCAACGGCTGGCGCGAGGCGATGCTCTGCTCCGCCAAGGCGCAGGCCGTCAAGGCGGGCAACGTCTCGAAGGTCACGATCATCCATCGCGACACCGACGCGCCCGGCCAGCTGTCCGACATCCGGACCCTGATCGCCCAGGGCGTCAACGCGATCATCATCAACCCGGCCGGGCCGGATGCCCTGAACCCGGCGATCGCCGAAGCGATCGCCGCCGGCATCACGGTCATCGCCGTTGACGCCTCGGTCACCGCACCGGGCGCCTACAACCTCTCCAACGACCAGGAGCAGTACGCCTACCTCGGCGCGTCGTGGCTGTTCAAGGCCATGGGCGACAAGGGCGCCGTCGTCTACATGCGCGGCATCGCCGGCCATCCGGCCGACACCGATCGCGACACGGGCTTCCAGCGAGCCCTCAAGGAGCATCCGGGCATCACGATCGCGGCCACCACGGTCACGAAGTGGGACCCGGCGACAGCGACCCAGCAGATCAACGATGTCATGAGCGCCGGCACGAAGTTCGACGGCATCTGGACGTCGGGCGTCGACTCGAACATCGTTGACGCGCTCAAGGCCGCCGGCCATCCGTACGTGCCGATCGTCGGCGCGGACAATGCCGGCTTCGTCACGCAGCTGCTGGCGCCCGACGGCCCGAAGGGCGCAGCGGTCACCAACCCGGCATCGATCGGCGGCGCCGGTGTCACCCTCGCCCTCCAAATCCTCGGCGGCCAGAAGCCCGCAGCCACGACGGTCCACGTGACCCCCGAGCTGTGGAGCAATACCGATGACGCCGGAAAGGCCAAGCTGGCGGCAGCGGCCGACCCGTCGCTTCCCAAGACCTGGCCGCTCGGACTGACCATCGACGGTTGGACCACCTATACCAAGGCCGAATTGATCGCTTGCAAGGGACCGGGCGACGCGTAGCCCGACTCCCGAACGCGACTGAGCATTGGGGGTGTCGGCTCCGCCGGCACCCCCGTTTCCAACCCACCTTTCCCATCAGGTGACCTGCACGTGATCGAGGGCACACCTGACCTCCTGCTGAACGCCACGGGCGTCGCCAAGCACTACGGGGCGGTCGTCGCGCTGCGATCTGCCTCGCTGGCGGTTCGCCCTGGCGAGGTTCATGCGCTCATGGGCGCGAATGGCGCCGGCAAGAGCACGCTTGTCAAGATCCTCTCCGGCGGGGTCCACGCGGATCACGGGACGATCGACGTCCGTGGCAGGCCCTTCGCGGCACGCTCCCCGGCCGAGGCACGTCGGGGCGGCATTGTCTCCGTCTACCAGGAACCGTCGCTGATCCCGGACCTCGACGTCCGGTCAAACCTGCGGCTGACGCAGACGCCACCCGAGGCCGTCCGCCATTGGCTGGCGGAACTGGGTCTCCCGGACCTCGATCTCGCCAGCTTCGCCCGGGACCTGCCCCTCGCGTCGCTCCGGATCATCGACCTGGCCCGGGCGCTCGCCATGGAGCCGGACATCCTGATGCTCGATGAGATGACGGCGGCGCTGCCCGCCAACCTCACCGAGCGGGTCCTCGAGGTCATCGGCCGGAGGCGGGGAAGCGACCGTTCAGTGATCTTCATTTCGCACCGGCTGATCGAGATCGGCGCGGTCTGCGATCGGGCAACCGTGCTCCGCGAGGGCTCGACCGTTGGCGTCGTGGATGTGACCACGGGGTCGGAGGATCGGATCGTCGCGTTGATGCTGGGCGACATCGTGCGTGGCGGGATGGTCGTTCCGGCCGAGGAATCCCCCATCGCTGCCCGGGCCGCCGACGCGGTAGCTCGCCTGACGGCCCGCAACCTGACGGTCGGGACCAAGCTCTCCGACGTCTCGTTCGACCTCTATCCGGGCGAGGTTCTCGGCGTCGTCGCCCTCGAGGGCCAGGGTCAGGACGAGCTCTTCGACATCCTGTCGGGATCCGAGCGACCGAGCGGCGGCGAGCTGCTCGTCGACGGCGTCGCTCGATCATTCCGGCATCCGGCCGACGCGATCCGGGCGGGCCTTGTCTACGTCCCCGCCGATCGCGCCGAGGCGCTCCTGATGCAGCGCTCGGTTCGCGAGAACATCGCCCTGCCGTTCACGACGCGTTTTGGGGCGTGGGGCCCGATCGACCTCCGCGACGAGCGGCGGAAGGTCGACGGCGCGATCGCCACGCTGCAGATCGACACGCGCGCCGCCAGGGAGGTCCGCCGCCTGTCCGGCGGCAACCAGCAGAAGGTGACGATTGCCCGGTGGGTCGCGGGCGGCGTCCGGACGATGCTCTGCTTCGATCCGACCCGCGGCATCGACATCGGCACCAAGCAGCAGATCTACCAGCTGCTCCGGGACCTCGCCGCGGGGGGCGCGGCGGTCCTCCTCTACACCTCCGAGCTCAAGGAGATCCAGCTCGCCTGCGATCGCGCGATCGTGATCTTCGGCGGGCGGATCGTTGCCGAGATCGCCGTCGCGGACGCCGACGAGGCCACGCTCCTCCGGGCTGCCTACGACCTCCGGCCCGAGGAGCTGATGCCCGAGGAGATCGCTTCCGCGGCGGTCGCGGTCGAAGCCGCGGACGGCGGCCCGGGAAGTCCGGCATGAGCGCCTCGGTCGAGACGACGCCGCGAGGGCGCGCCGCAATGGCCGAGGTGGCGGTCGGCTGGGCCCGGCGCAACACGTGGACCCTCGGCCTGATCGGCCTGCTCGTCGTCTTCCTGTCCCTGACGAAACTGATCCAGCCCAACTACGGCGCGCCTGGGATCCAGGGCCTGGCCATCTCGATCCTGCCGATTGCTTTTGCCGCCGTGGCCCAGGCGATCGTCGTGATGTCCGGAGGGATCGATCTTTCCGTCGGTCCGATGATGGCCCTCGCCAGCGTCACCTCGGCCGTCCTGATGAAGGGCCAGACCGACGTCGTCGCCATCCCGATCGTCCTCGGCGTGCTCGTTCTCGGGCTGGCGGTCGGTGCGATCAACGGCGGCCTCGTCGTGCTGACGAGGGTGCCGGACATCGTGGTGACCTTGGCGATGTCGTTCGTCTGGGCTGGCGCCGCGCTGCTCATCCTGAATACGCCCGGCGGCGGCGCCGCGCCCTGGCTGATGGCGATGATCTCGGGGCCGCTCGGCAACCCGTGGATCCCGAAGGCGCTGATCGTGCTCGCGGTCATCGTGGCCGTTGTCTGGATCCCACTGAGGCGTTCGACGCTTGGACTGGCCCTGTACGCCATCGGCAGCCACCCTCTCGCGGCGTTCCGGAGCGGTGTCGCGGTCGGCCGGACGAAGATCCTCGCCTACGCCCTGACGGGGTTCTTCTCGGCACTCGGTGGGCTGGCCCTCACCGCCAGTGCCGGCGTCGGGGCGCCCGTCCCCGGGTCCTACACGCTCCAGAGCATCGCCGCGATCGTTCTCGGCGGGGTCAGCCTCGCCGGCGGACGCGGCGGCATCCTCGGGCCGATCATCGCGGTCATCGTCCTGGCCCTCGTCCGGACCGACCTGACCTTCATCGGCGTCGATCCCAACTGGGGGACGGCGATCCAGGGCGCGATCCTCATCGGAGTCGTGATGTTCGGCAGCGTGCTCGCGATGCGGAAAGTGCGGGCATGACCGGGACCGGCGCAGCCCGGCCGGCCGGGACGTCGGGCGCTCCGGGCAGGCCGTCGATGGCCGGCGGCGCGTTGCGCGGGGTCATCCGCGACCGGCCGCTCATTCCGCTCGTCATCCTCTTCATCGGCCTCGTGGCGGTTCTCGAGCTCGCGAAGCCCGGGATCGTGAACGGCAACTGGGTCGCCACGACGGTCCGTGCCGCAATCCCCCTTGCCATCCTCGGCGGCTGCCAGACCCTGGCGATGCTGACCGGCGGGATCGACCTGTCGGTCGGCGCCATCGCCTCGATGGCGGCCTTCCTGATGGCGACGCTCACGATCGGCCAGGGTCCGGTCGTCGCGCTGGCCCTCGCAGTGCTCGCCGCCGCGGTGGCCGGCTTGATCAACGGGATCGGCATCGGCGTGTTCAAAGTCCATCCGCTGATCATGACCCTCGGCATGAGCCTCGTCGTACTCGGGCTGATGTCGGTCTACCAGCTCGTGATGGTCCAGGCCGGCATCCTGATCCCCGACGCGATCCAGTGGCTCGGCTCGGACATCTCGTTCGGCTTCGCGCCAAACAGCCTGGTCCTGTTCGTGCCGGTCGCGGTCCTGATCGTGGTCGGTCTGCGGCGGACCGGGTATGGCCGGCTGCTGTTCGCGGTCGGCGACAACCCGATCGCGTCGCGCCTTGCCGGAGCGCGGACCTGGCAGGTGCTCGTGGCCCTTTACATCTTGTCCGCGATCCTCTCCGCGATCGCCGGAGTCCTCCTCGCCGGCCTGCTCAACAACGCCACCGTGAGTCTCGCCGAGCAGTCCGTCCTGCCGTCCGTGGCCGCCGCCGTCATCGGCGGCACGTCGATCATGGGTGGCCGCGGTGGCTACTCCGGGACGATCGTCGGAGCGCTGATCCTCACGGTCCTCACGACGCTCCTCACGGTCCTCGAGATGCCGGAGGCCGTCCGGCAGGTCCTGTTCGGGGCGATCATCGTGGCCGTCGCCGCCGCGTACACGCGGGTCACCGGCGAGTCGTGACCTCACTCGCGACGACCCACCATCTCGGTATCGACCTCGGGGTCACCAACCTCAAGTGGGCGACCCTGGAGCGGCGGGGCGACGCGTGGTCGACCCTCGACCGCGACCAGGTGCCGACCCTGGCCGCCGAGGGACCGGACGCCGTCATCGGACGGGCAATCGACATCGGCCGGGAGGCGCTTGCTCGTCGCCCCACCATCGTCTCGGTCGGGATCGGCGTTCCCGGGCTGTATGACCCGGTTGGCGGGATGACGCGGTTCCTCGTCAACATGCCGGGCCACTGGGTCGGCCGGCCGGTTCGCGGCCCGATCGAAACCGCGCTCGGTCTGCCCGTGTCGCTCATCAACGACGCGCGGGCGTTCGGCCTTGCCGAATTGCGCCTCGGGGCCGGGCGCGGAGCTCGATCCCTCGTCGGCCTGACGCTCGGGACCGGCGTGGGCGGCGTCGTCGCGATCGACGGCAAGGTCCATCTGGGCCACGACGGAACGGCAGGCGAGATCGGCCACCAGACGATCGATCCCGACGGGCCGCGATGCAACTGTGGCAATTACGGTTGCCTGGAGGCGTACACCCGGGCCGATCGGATCGCGGAGGCCTGCGGAACCGAGACGGCGGGTGGCGCCGTTGCCGCGGCTCGGGCAGGTGACGAGCGGGCGATCGACGGCCTGACGGCGATCGGGCGGTACCTTGGGATCGGGATCGCGAACGCGGTGACGATCGTCTCGCCGGACCGCGTCGTCATCGGCGGCGGGATCGCAGCAGCGGGTGACCTGTTGCTGGCGCCGATCCGCAACGAGATCCGGCGGCGAGTGCGGACGACTTCTGTCGACGAGGTCGAGGTCGTCACGGCGGAGCTCGGGACATGGGCCGGGGCGATCGGCTCCGCGATTCATGGCGCCGAAGAGGCCGGGGCGCGCGCGACCGCCCGGGCGACCGAGCCCGTGGCTGAACGCGGTGGCGCCCGATGACCGAGGAGTCCTACCTTCCCCAGTACCGGCGCATCGAGCAGGCGCTTCGCGAGCGGATCTCGCGGCTGAGTCCCGGCCAGCGCCTGCCGTCTGACGCCGAGCTGCGCGAGGAGTTCGGGGTCAGTCGGATGACGGCCCGCAACGCGATGCAACGTCTCGCCGAGGAAGGGCTCGTCGCCCGGGAGCCCGGTCGCGGCAGCTTCGTCGCCGAGCCGCCCGCGCACCGCCGGGCGAACCGTCTGCTGGCGTTCAGCCAGGAGATGCGACGGCGGGGCCTCCGGCCAAGCTCGCGAGTCCTCATCCGCGTCATCCGGCCGTCGACCGCCGACGAAGCCACTCGCCTGGGTCTCTCGCCGACCGAACCGATCGTCCACCTCCGGCGGTTGCGCTGCGCCGACGAGGCGCCGATCGCGATCGAGTCGAGCATCCTCCTCGCCGCCTGCGCCGCCGCGGTCATGACCGCCGATCTCGAGACCGGCTCGATGCACGAGGCGCTGGCCCGGGGCGGCTTCATCCTGCGCCGCGGGACCGGCACGATCATCGCGGCCGCGGCCACGGCAGGGGACGCCCGTTTGCTCGGTATCCGGACCGGCGATCCGCTGCTCGTGGAACGGCGAGTCATCGCCGACGCTCACGGCCGGCGGATCGAAGCAACGGAATCGCGCTATCCGGCCGATCGGTACGCGCTCGATGTCCGATTCGATGTCGATGAGCCCGGCGTCACCCCTGATCGGACGGAACCGTGACCGCGCGCGGGTCCGCCGGGGTCAGCGGACGGCTCGTACTCGATTCGGCTGTCGTCGCCGGCACGATCACGGTCGCGGATGGCCTGATCGCGTCGATCGAGGAGCAGCCGGACATGGCCGGCGACGCGAGCCTTCCGTTCATAGCCCCGGGCTTCGTCGACGTCCATGTCCACGGTTGGGGCGGCCACGACGCGATGGGCGACGTCGACGCGCTCGACGGGATGGCCCGGGCACTCCTTCGCCGGGGCGTCACGTCATTTCTGCCCGGCGGCGTCACCTCGCCGCTGGGTGAGCTGGTCAGCTTTGCAGAGCGCGTACGAAGCTGGATGCCGGATGCCCCGGTCGATGGTGCGGAGCCGCTCGGTTTCATGCTCGAGGGCCCCTTCCTGGCGCCGGCCCGGAAGGGCGCACACGATCCGACCCACCTGCGCGTCCCGGCAGACGTTCCGCGGGCCGACCTCGAGCCGCTGCTCGACAGCCTGCGCCTCATCACGATCGCACCGGAGCTGCCCGGCGCGTTGGAGCTGATCGCCACGCTCCGCGCGCGCGGCGTGCGGACATCGATGGGCCACTCTGCGGCCAGCCTGGCCGAGGCGCGTGCCGGCTACGCGGCCGGTGGAACCACGACGACCCACCTGTTCAACGCGATGACCGGCGTCGACCACCGCTCCCCCGGCCTCGCGGTCGCCGCGCTCACCGACGACGCGGTCTTCGTCGAGCTCATCGCCGACGGCAACCATGTCGATGTCGCCCTGTGGCCGATCATCACCCGGACGAAACCGCTCGATCGGTTGCTGCTCGTCAGCGACGCGATCCCGCTCGCCGGGATGGGCGACGGGCGGGCCCGGATAGGCGGGCTCGAGATCGAGGTCGTCGGCGGTCGGGTCACAGTCGTCGGGACGACGACGCTGGCGGGCTCCGTGATCGCCCTGGACACCGCCGTCCGCAACCTGGTCCGCTCGGGCGTCGCGTTGCCGGCCGCGGTCGCCGCCGCGACCCGGAATCCGGCCACGATGCTGGGCGTCACCGATCGCGGCCGGCTCGCCGTCGGTCAACGCGCGGATCTAGTCGAGCTCGACGACTATCTGGTCGTCGGTCGGGTGATGCGATCGGGGTCGTGGTTCGACGTCAGGAGAATCCCGCCACCCGCGTAGCGGCCGCCCATCGGCGATGGTCAGGCGGCCCGTCGGCAGGTTAGGCTCAGCTGGCGGTGGGGGACTTCGCCTTGAGCGCAGCCCGAGCCTTCTCCCAGTCGGCTCGGAATTGGATGATCCCGGAGGTGGTCAGCGGGTGGTGGACCATCTGCTGGAGAACCTTGAACGGCAGCGTCGCGACGTGGGCGCCGGCGAGGGCTGCCTGGGTCATGTGGAGCGGGTTCCGGATGGAGGCCGCCAGGACCTCCGTGTCGAGCTCGTGAATCGCGACGATCTCGCTCAGCTCGCGGATGACGATCATGCCGTCCTGGTTGATGTCGTCCAGCCGCCCGACGAACGGGCTCAGCAATGACGCCCCGGCCTTGGCGGCGAGGAGTCCCTGGTTGGCCGTGAAGATGAGGGTGCAGTTCGTCTTGATGCCCTCATCGGCGAAGCGGCTGATCGCCTCGAGGCCCTCTTCGCTCATCGGGACCTTGACGACGATGTTGCGGGCCAGCTTGGCGAACTTGCGGCCCTCCTCGAGCATCCCCTCGACGTCCTCCGCGACGACTTCCGCCGACACCGGGCCGGAGGTGATCTTGCAGATCTCCTGGAGGACTTCCTCGTAGGACATGCCGCTCGTCTTCGCGAAGAGCGTCGGGTTGGTGGTGACGCCGTCGAGTACGCCCCAGCGGTGGACGGTGCGGATTTCTTCGATGTCGGCGGTATCGAGGAAGATCTTCATGAGGAGCGCTCCTGGCAGGATGGGCAGTTCGCCTATCGTACGCCCGATCGCGACCCAACCCCGTCCCGCAGGCAGCTGAGCGCCGGCCCGTCGCCGCCGGTCGGTCAGGCCGCTACGGCGCTTGCCCGTCGGTCGAGGACGTAGCTCACCGCGGTCAGCGCGATCCCGACGGCGACGACGGCAAGAATGACGAGGAAGAAGGGATCGCTCGTCCGGAGGAAGAGGCCGATGAGCGTCGCGCTGATCAGGAGTCGGATGACGATCGTCGTCGGGTACAGGACCTCGAGTCGGTACCGAATCATCTGGACCACGAGGATCCCGAGTCCGATCAGGAGGACGCCGGCGAGCCTGAACGGCGCGTCGTCGTACGTGCGGTTCGAGAGCAGGAGCTTGGTCGCGAAGTCGGGCACGAGCAGGAGGAGGATGCCGGCCGGAAGGAGGTAGCCGGCGAGGTAATAGAGACTCAGGTGCGTGCGGTTCACCGATCGACCCCTCAGCTTCGTGCGGGTCGCCGCCGCCCGCCACTCGTTCGGCAGCGTATCAACGGGTCCCTGGCGAAACAAGGTCCGGGCGGCGACCCCGTCGATGCGCGCCCGCGATCAATCCGCCGCAAAGCCTGCCGGTCGGCTCTCGTCGACCGGCAGGCCCGGGTCGTGTCGGCTTGCCGTCGGCCTACGACCCAGCGAACTCGGCGTAGCCGACGCGCAACCCGTCGGACACGATCGCCACCACGCCACCGGCCTTCTGGGCCTTGGCGAACGCGGCCATCTCGGTCTTGGTGAGGTGGATTCGAACCGTATCCATCGTGAGACGCGTGACGTCTGCACCTGCCTTTGACGCGATCTCGACACCCTCATTCGGGCGGGCAATCGTTCCGGCGTCGATGTCGACCGTCCACCGCTGCGCGTCGAGGAGGCCGGTCACCCGGAGCGTGACCGTGCCGGTACCGCTCATTGCCTCGGTGACTTTCGCCGAGCCGCCGATCTGGAGCGGCCTGACCGTGTATGCGCAGCGGCCGGGCGGCGGTGCGGCGTTCCGGCTCGGTGTTCCGACCGTGGTTATCGCGGAAGATACGGGCCTGCAGTCAGGCACCTCGCCGATCAGGCGGTCGTTGCCGTCTCCGTCGGCGGCGAAACCGCTTCGGCGGGCCGCGAGGTTGCGGCGGAGACGAGGTCGACGGGCAATCCCGACTTCGCGCTGAATTCCGGCTCCCGGCCATCGCGAACTGCCAGCGACGCGGTGACGAATCCGTCGAACAGCGGATGGGGTCGCTCAGGGCGGGACTTGAACTCCGGGTGGAACTGCGATGCGACGAACCACGGATGGTCCTTGAGCTCGACGATCTCGACGAGGCGACCGTCCGGGCTCTGGCCGCTAAGCAGCATGCCTGCCGCCTCGAGCGTCTGGCGGTAGCGGTTGTTTACTTCGAAGCGGTGGCGGTGGCGCTCGTAGATGACCTCGGCGCCGTACACCGCGGCCGCCTTCGAGCCAGGGGTCAGTCGGGCCGGATACAGGCCGAGACGCATCGTCCCGCCCTTGTCCTCGAGCTCGCGCTGATCCGGCATGAAGTCGATGACGGGGTGCTCGGTGAACATGTCGAACTCGGTCGAGTTGGCGTCCTTCGAGCCGGTCACCTCGCGGGCGAGCTCGATGACGGCGCACTGGAGACCGAGGCACAGGCCGAGATACGGGACCTTGTGGTCGCGGGCGAAATGGGCGGCGAGGACCTTGCCTTCGATGCCGCGATGACCGAAGCCACCCGGGACGAGGATGCCGGCGACACCGTCGAGCGCGGCGTGGAGGTTGTCGCGGGTCAGTGCCTCGGAATCGACCCAGCGGACCCTGGCGTCGACGCCGTGCGCCCAGGCCGCGTGGCGGAGCGCCTCGGTGACCGAGAGATAGGCGTCCGGCAGCTCGATGTACTTGCCGACGAGAGCGATCTCGAGGCTCGGCTTTGGTGCCTTGATCCGCTTCACGAGGGCCCGCCAGGAGTCGAGGTCCGGCTTCGCGTCGGGATCGCCGAGGCCGAGCTCGCGGACGACGAGCCGCCCGAGGCCGGCGGCCTCGAACATGAGTGGCACTTCGTAGATCGTGTCGGCCGTCTCGGCAGGGATGACTGCGTCGGTCGCCACGTCGGTGAAAAGGGCGATCTTCTCGCGGATCTCGTCGCTGACCGGGTGGTCGCTGCGCAGGACGATGACGTCCGGCTGGATGCCGATCCCGCGGAGCTCCTTGACGGAGTGCTGAGTCGGCTTGGTCTTGAGCTCGCCCGTCGCGGCCAGGGCCGGCAGCAACGTCACGTGGATGTAGAGGACGTTGGCCCGTCCGACGTCCTTGCGCATCTGGCGGATGGCCTCGAGGAACGGCAGGCTCTCGATGTCGCCGACGGTCCCGCCGACCTCGACGATGACGACGTCGGGGTCGCCGTCACGCGAAACCCGCCCGATCCGTTCCTTGATCTCGTTCGTGATGTGGGGGATCACCTGGACCGTCCCGCCGAGGTAGTCGCCGCGGCGCTCCTTGGCGATGACCGCCTGGTAGATCCGGCCGGTCGTGACGTTCGAGAGCTGGGTCAGGTTCTCGTCGATGAAGCGCTCGTAATGGCCCAGGTCGAGGTCGGTCTCGGCGCCGTCGTCCGTGACGAAGACTTCGCCGTGCTGGTAGGGCGACATCGTTCCCGGGTCGACATTGATGTACGGGTCGAGCTTGAGAATCGAGACGTGGAGGCCGCGGGCCTTGAGGAGTCGTCCGACGCTGGCGGCGGTGATGCCCTTGCCGAGAGAGGAGGTGACGCCTCCGGTCACAAAGACATACTTCGCCATGGGTTCGGTCCTCCGGGGGTTTTTCGAATGTTACCGGACGACCCGCTCTCCGGCAAGACGGGAGGAGCAAATGGACTTCGTCGATGTCGTCATGCGCCGGCGCGCGGTTCGTCGATTCGAGGAACGGGATCTGCCCGGCCCAGGGCCCGATACTCCCAACGGGCGAACTCTCGAATTGGACCCAGCCTCGCTTGAGGCTGGGTGACCTCACGCTCGACTCGGACTAATGACCGCGTGAGGATCGCCTGTCATGTTCCCGGTTTGTTGGTTGGCCACCGCCGGCGGCATGGCCCTCGGCAGGCCGTTCGTCAGGGCAGCCTCGTCGCGGGCGTTGGCCGGTAGCGAACGATGTCACGCCTCGTGATCAGCACGCCGCCCAGGATGATCGCCCCACCGAGGACCTGGCCCGGACGGATCGGCTCCTGGAGGAACAGAAACGCCAGGAGGACCGCCAGACCGGGGACGAGGAACTGGAGCGCGGCGGTCCGGGTAGGCCCGACGACCTTCACTCCGTTGAGGACGACGACGTTCGAGACACCCGCCGCGAGCATGCCCGAGTAGAGGATCGCCCCGACCACGTCGGGTCCGAGGGGGATCCGCTCGAGGCTCGCCAGCTGATTGAGTCCGAGTGGGGCGAGCACGATGGTCCCGGCGACGGTCGCCCAGGCCGTCGCTCGCAGCGGCGAGTGACGGCGGACGAACGGCGCGCCGAACGAGGTGTAGATCGCCCAGCACACGGCGCCTGCCAGTGTCACGGCTTCGCCGACGATCGAGCGGCCGAGCGTGACACCGGCTCCGGATGCGACGACGATCACTACACCGACGAACGAGACGATGACGCCGGCGAGCTTCAGCGGAGTCAGGACGTCGGATCGGGCGACGACGGACAGCAGCGCGACGAGGACGGGCGTGGCCGCGATCAGCAGCGCCGAGTCTCCCGCCGGCACCGTGGTCAGACCAGTCGTCCAGAGGATCTGGTACGCGCCGAAACCAACCGCGCCAAGGGCGAGGATCGCAATCAGATCGCGCCGCGGCAAGCCGATGCTGCCCTCTCGCCATCGGAGCAGGACGAACAGCGTTGCCGACGCGAGGGTGAACCTGAGGAACGTGAAGCCGACCGGCGGCAGCTGGGCAACGGCCGACTTGACGACGATGAAGTTGGCGGCCCACAGGACCATGACCGCCAGGACCCCGACCTCGGCTAGGCGTCGATCGGCGGCCGATGGGCCACGTGGGCCCGACGAGACCGAAGTGGCGGGGTGGAGCGTTGCGCCGGAAGTTCCGGTGCCGTCCGGTCGATCGGCGGAATTCAAAAGAGCCGGCACCCTCAGCGGGGAGCCGGCTCTCGCTCTCCGAGGTCGGAGGCGAAACTCTGCGACGCCATCCGCCCGAGGATCTTAGGCGCCTTCGCGATCGAGCTCGAGGATGTCCTCGTCGGCCTCTTCGGTCAGCTTCAGCCAGACGAAAAGACCCGCCAGGACGACGAGCGGGATGATGATCATCGCGGCGAGCGTGATCCCGAGGGCGACCGCGACGGTCTTGAGAGCCTTCATGAGGAACCTCCTGCTACTGCTTTGGTTGGCGATCGTGGCTGTGTGATCAGGTTGCTGCGCCGGACGCCGCGCCGCCGCTCGGCGTGGCGGCCTCCTTGTGGCGGAGCGCCGGGCCTCGCGCGATCATCTCGGCGATGTCTTCCCGGGTGAACTCGGCGAGGACGTGCCTGCTGCCGGCCTGACCGGACATGAGCAACCGGACGACAAAGGCGCCGTCTTGCTCGAAAAAGAAGACGTCGTGCGGCTTCTGCTCGTCCATGTACCGCCCGAGGACGCGGAATGCGTTCTCGTAGTGGCCGGCATCGCGCTCGGGCTCCGGCGGCGGCAGGCCACGGCGGGCGATCGACTCCTCCATGAACCGGGCGATGTCATCGTCGAGGAAGGTAAGCGTCTCCTTCGACTGCGTGCCGATCGAGTCCGACCAGGTCCCGCCCCCGGCGCCACTGACCACGATGCCCTGGACGATGAAGCCGTCGGGCGCCTCGACGAGCAGCACCTCGGTCATACGGCGCTGATCGAGGAACGCGCCGATCGAGCGGAAGACCTCCTCGAAGTCCTGGCGCGGGCTGCCCTCGTAGATCCGCATCGAGTCTCCTCTGCACGCCGTCTGCGCCGCCGCCGTGTCGAGTAATCAGGACCCGGTGGTCTGGTCCAGCAACCCGCGATCCTTCGCCCGGCGGTCGCTCGTCCGGAAGACGGCGATGGCTGCGAGTGTAGCCACCGCTCCGGTCGCCAGCAAGGCGGTGAAGGTCAGGAGCTCGTGCGGCCGCTCCTGGCCGACGAGCGACGCAAGGAGCGAGCCGGAGCCGCCGACCGCTGTGAGGCCCCCAGGGAACAACGCGTCGCGAACGCCCTCGATCCACCAGGTCAGCGGTGTGAGGAGGCCGATCGCCTGGATCGGGGCCGGCAGGACGGCGAGCGGGAACACGGCGCCACTGACGAGGAACAGCGCTCCGGCAACAGCCTCCGGGTACGACCACGCCTCCTGGCGGGTCTGGAGGCAGATGGCCGCGAGCAGGATGCCGATCGCCACGATCGAGGCGATCCCGGCAGCCATGACGACGACGAGGAGCGGCCAATTGACGGCGAACGGATCGAACGGCACGCCGAGCAGAACGACCCCGATCGCCAGGGTGATCGCGGCGCCCATGCCGCCGACGGCCACACGGGCGAGGCCGCGCCCAAGGAGAACGACGAGGAAGTCGCTCGGGCTGACGTAGACGTACTTCAGCATCCGGTAGCGCTCGCGATCGTCGAGGATGCTCCAGGCGAGACCGGAGATCCCGGAGATGACGAACGACCAGAGGGCGCTGCCGATGACGACGAACGCCCGATAGTCGCGCCGGCCGCCGGCGCCGATCACCTCGAGCATGAGGACGAGTATCAGAGCCGACGAAACGGGCTTGGCGACGGAGTAGATGAAGAAGAGGACCGGGTCGGTCCAGTTCGCCTCCATCTGCCAGCCGAGCCGGGCCGCCACGCTGAAGCTTCGCCTGATGTCGGCTGCGCCGCGCCCGCGCGTTCGTGCCGGATCGAAGCCGCCCCAGCGCGGCGATTCGAGGCCGATGACCGGCACATCCGCGCCGCTCATTGCCAGCGAACCGACAGGCGGCCCTCACGACGGGCCCGGTTCTCGAGGACCCGGAGCGTCCAGCGCGCGGCGAGCAGGAAGGCAACCGTCATCGCGACGAGGATGAGCGCTTCGACCTGCGGTCCGGGTGTGCCGAGCGGATAGGCCGCGTCGGCGAACGCCAGCTGGCGCATCGCGTCGAGCCCGACGGCCAGCGGCAGGATCGAGATCGCCAGCGACCCGACGACCCCGAGCCGCCCGACCGGGAAGCTCATCCCTGAAACAAAGTAGACCGGTTCGATGAGCAGCTGCGTGAGATGCCACGCCTCGCGACCCCACATGAGAAAGAGGCTCGCAAGGACCATCCCGAGGCCATAGAGCGCGGCCAGCGTCAGCGCGAAGACGGCGATCAGCAGGAACCACTGATCGATCGCAAAGGAGACGCCGTACAGGGTCGTGGCGATGAGAAGCACCGTCACCGCGCGGGTCGAGCTCATGACGAAGCCGCCGACGGCCATCCCGAACAGGACCGACATGATGTTCATCGGCGCGGCGAAATAGAGCTCGAGGTTGCCCTGACTCTTCTCCCACCACAGCTGCTGGGCCATCATCCAGATGACGTTCAGCCAGAACGCGGTCATCGCCCCACCGAGCACGACGAAGCCGATGTATTCGGGCGGCGCCTGGAGCGCCCGGTAGACGAACACGAATGCCGACGTCGCGAGGAACGGCAGGAGGATCTCGAAGAAGACCCAGCTCTTCTCGCGGAACATGCCCGTGACGCGTGGATAGGCGCGACCGCGGACGGCCCTGAGATCCGTCGCGAGGATCTGGCGTGGCGACCAGTTGGCCGCCTCCTGGGGGCTCGTCGTCGGGCGGAAGACGTATGGCGTGCTCATACGCCGACTTCCTCCTCTTCCCGCTCGCCCGAATCGCGGGTCGGGTGGCCGCCACCGGGTGTCGCGCCCGCCGGCGGCCCGTCGGTCTCGGACTCGGTCTCGTCGAAGCCGCGCCCGACGAGCTCGACGAAGACGTCCTCCAGCGATGGCTCGGACTTGCGCAGCGCGACGATGTGCGATCCGAGGCCGCCCAGCGCTCCGACGACCGCACCGAGCGCCGCGTCGTCGGCCAGGGTCAGGTTGACGACGACCGTCTGGCGCGCCTCGCCGGAGCTCTGGTCCGCGGCCGCGGCGGCGGCGCTCAGGACGCCCGGCAGACGTCGCAGGGCTCCCGTGCCACCGTCGAGCCGGTCGAGCTCGAGCCGAAAGACGGACTCGCGCTGGACGCGCCGCTTGAGCTCGGCCGGGCTGCCGAGGGCAAGGACCCGACCGTGGTCGACGATCGCGATCCGATCGCACAGCTCATCGGCCTCGGCCATGTAGTGGGTCGTCAGGAGGACCGTCCTGCCGGGCACGGCGGCCTTCCAGGCGAGGACCAGCTCGCGGACCGAGCGGGCGGCACTGACATCCAGGCCGAGCGTCGGCTCGTCGAGAAAGAAGATCCACGGGTCGTTGAGCAGGCCGCGGGCGAAGTTCATCTTCTGGCGCTGGCCGGTCGAGAGGGTGCTGACTCGCTGGAGCCGCTGCTCGTCGAGGCCGACCGCGTCGACAAGCTCGTCGACCCGCTGCCAGCCTTCCTTCGACGGCAGGCCGTAGAACTGGCTGAACATCCAGAGCTGCTCGCGGACGGTCAGGATGCCGTAACCCGATTGCTCGCCGCCGGCGACCATGTTCATGATCCGGCGGATCTGCTTGGTCTGGCGCTCGACGTCGAAGCCGAAGATCCGGGCGGTCCCCGCCGACGGCAGTAGAAGTGTCGTCAGGATCTTGATGAGGGTCGTCTTGCCGGCGCCGTTCGGGCCCAGCAGGCCGAAGAACTCGCCCGGCTCGACCTCGAGATGGACGCCATCGAGGGCCACGACGGGCTTCGGCTTGACCTTGTAGACGCGCCGAATCCCGCGGACGTCGATGGCGAGTGGCTGCGGCTGGGTTGTATTGGGCACGGGACCCCCGGGACGCGGCGGCTGAGGGACCGGCAGTGTACGTCAGGTGCCCTGGCGGTGGCCCCTCCTGTCCTCCCGGCGCCTGGAGGCTCAGCCGGGGACGGCTCCCGCGAGGAGCACAGCCAACGCTCCGGCCACGCTCGCGTTGTGCACGATCAGCGCCGTGTTGGCCCGGATTGACGCCCCGTCGGTCAGCTCGCCGATCCGGGTGAGCAGCCACGGGGTGAGGGCCGGGCCGGCCACCGCTGCAGCATCGGCCTCGTCGATCGCCCGCTCGATCGCCTCGGCCGCGATGTCGCCCGGCAGGGCGTCCGTCGACGGGATCGGCACGCAGATGAGGATCGCCCCGCCGAGGCCGAGGCGAAGGCCGAGATGTGTCTCGACGAGGCGAGCCGCCGCCGCGACATCGGGAACGGACGCGGGCGCAGGTACGCCCAACGTCCTCGCGTAGAAGCCGGGCAGCTCGTCCTGACCGACCGCCACGACCGGGACCCCTCGCGTCTCGAGATATTCGAGGGTCGCAGGGACGTCGAGGATCGCCTTCGGGCCGGCGCAGACGACCGCCATCGGGGTCCGGGCGAGCTCTTCGAGATCGGACGAGATGTCGAGGGTGGCGAGGCTCGCCGCGTCGCGGCCGCCCGCGAGCGCCCCGCGATGTACGCCACCGATGCCGCCCGTCGCGAAAACGCGGATCCCGGCCGCATGAGCCGCGATCATCGTCGCCGACACCGTCGTCGCCGCCCAGCCGCCCGCATCGAGGGCGAGGGCAAGACTCGGCCGGGCGGCCTTCCGAACGGTGCCCGGCGGCGACTTCGCGAGGGTCTCGAGATCCCCATCGGCCAAGCCGACGAGGAGCCGGCCGTCGCGAATTGCAATCGTGGCCGGGATTGCGCCCGCGGCCCGGACCGCTGCCTCGGAGGCACGCGCGACCTCGAGGTTTGCCGGGAACGGCAGACCGTGGCTGATCAACGTCGATTCGAGGGCGACGACCGGCCGGCCGGCGTGAAGAGCGTCGGCGATCTCGGGCGCGACGACCAGGGGATCGACGAGGGAGCTGGGTCCGGAAGGCGGCATCGGCGAAGGGTAGCGCGACGGACGCGCCGAATTGCCTATTTGTCCGCGGTTGCGTCGGCGGTCATGATCGACGCATGACGAACCCAACCCGCGCCCCTCGACTGATCGCCATGCTTGCCGCAACCCTGGTAGCGCTCGTGGTGCCGCCGGCGTCGGCCGCCGCCAGCCAGTTCCCGGCCGGTTACCAGGGCTTCCACACCTACGCGGAACTCACGGCCGACGTGGCCGCAACGGCCGCCGCCCACCCCGACATCGTCTCGCGGTTCTCGATCGGCAAGAGCTACCAGGGCCGCGATATCTGGGCGGTCAAGATCTCCGACAACGTCACCGTCGACGAGAACGAGCCGGAGGTCCTCTACGACGGCGGGACGCACTCCGACGAGCACATGGGCGTGGAGATGACACTCCACATCATGCATTGGCTCGTAAACGGTTACGGCACCGACCCGCGGATCACGAACATCGTCAACACCCGCGAGATCTACATCGTCTTCGAGGTGAACCCGGACGGCAACGAGTACGACATCAGCGGCGGACGGTTCCACTTCTGGCGCAAGAATCGCCAGCCGACGCCCGGGACGACGGCCATCGGCACCGACCTGAACCGGAACTTCGGCTACCGCTGGGGGCTCGAAGGCAACACGAGCACGAATCCTCGGGCGATCACGTATCGCGGCCCGAGGGCCTTCTCGGCACCTGAGACGCGGGCGATGCGGGACTTCCTGGCCAGCCGCGTGGTCAACGGCCGGCAGCAGATCCGGACCGCGATCACGTTCCACGAGGCCGGCCGCCTCGTCATGTGGCCCTACGGCTACACGTATGTCGACATCCCGCCCGACATGACGCGAGACGATCATGCCGCCCTCGTCGCGATCGGACGCCACATGGCGTCGACGAATGGCTATCGCCCGGAGCAGGCGAGCGACCTCTACCTCACGAGCGGTACGACCCGCGACTTCGAGTATGGGATGTACCGCATCTTCAGCTACACCTTCGAGCTGTCGAATCGCGACTACCCGAACCAGTCGTGGATCGCCCCCGAGACGGGCCGCAACAAGGAGGCCGTGCTCTACCTTGCCGAGCGGGCCGGCTGTCCGCTCAGCATCCTCGGGCCGGTGGTCCGGGCCGCGCGCTGCGGCGCGTTCGACGACGACCTCGAGGTGGCTCGCGGCTGGGTCGTCAACCCCGACGGGACCGACACCGCGACAAGCGGCGCGTTTTCCCGCGCTCACCCCTATGCGACCTCGGCGAGCGGCCCCAAGCAGCTCGCCATCGTGACGTCCGGGGTGAAGGCCTTCGTGACCGGGGCCGCGACCGGCATCTCGCCGAATGCCAACGACCTCGATGGCGTCACGACGGTCCGGTCGACCGCGGTCGACCTGCCTGTCGCGCTCGGCCAGAAGCTGACGTTCCGCTACGTCTTCGCCCACGACGGACACTCGTCGGTCGCCGATCGGTTCGCGGCGATCATCGAGGATTCGACCGGCGCCCAGACCACCGTCTTCCTCCGGACGGGGGCGCCGAGTGACCTCGATGGCGTCTGGCGGGCGGCGTCGGTGTCGCTGGACCCGTGGGCGGGCACGACGGTCCACCTCCGGTTCCAGGCGGCCGACGGCGGCCCTAACAACCTCGTCGAAGTCGAGGTCGACGACGTCCGGGTGACAAAGCCGAGCTGAGGGTCATCGGCGCGGCCGGCGCGCGCTGGGCGAATGCATGTACCGGCTGGTGATGCCGTTCTTTGCATACCCTGGGCTGGGGCAGATCGGCGCGGCCGGCGCGCGCTGCGCGTATGCATGTATCGGCTGGTGATGCCGTTCTTTGCATACCCTGGGCTGGAGCAGATTGGCGCGGCCGGTGCCGGATGATTTGCAAGCCCTTCGCCGGATGATTTGTAAGCCCGTCGCCGGGCATTGGAGTGATGCAATCAACGGCATCGCCGGCGGCGGCGCGGCGCGCTGGCCACGCACAAATCGCCCGCGATTTACGCCCTTCAGCCGAAGGAAAGCTCCACGGATCCGCCGGTCAGCTGGCGGGCGGCCGCGCGGTGGCCGGCCAGCGCGGCGCGGCGGAGAGCCGCCGGTCGATGACGCGCATCCGACGGTGTAGCCATGAACGCCGCCAGGAAGCCTGCGTCGAAGGCATCGCCGGCTCCGGTCGTGTCGGTCGCCGACAGCCCCGGCGTCGCGACCTCGAAGCGGAGCGCGACGACCGTCCCGCGGGCGAGGAGCGTCGCGCCGCGCGGACCCCGCTTGACGACCGCAAGGGGCGCCGATTCGAGCAGGCCGGTGAGATCGTGGCGACCGAGAAATGCCTCGGCCTCGCCGATTGTGGAGAAGAGCACGTCCGGAGCGGCCTCCTCGACAAGCCGCCGCGCCGCCGGCCGGCCGTTCGCGAGGAGCGGCGCCGCGGACGCCAGGTCGAGGCTGACCAGCGCACCGTGGCCGCGCGCCAGCTCGATCGCCCGCCGGCCGGCGCCGCCGAGGGGCGACCCGACGAGCGAATAGGCCGGCAGGTGGAGCAGGTCGACGGCGAACCAGTCGGCCCGCAAGTCCGTCGGTCGGAGCTCGTCCGCCGCCCCGCGATCCGCCACGAACGAGCGCTCGCCGCCGATCATGACTACGACGCCGACCCGGCCGCTGGGCTTGCCGGGGACGCGGCTGGCTCGGATGGTGACGCCGTCCTGTCGCAGTGACTCGACCAGCGCCCTGCCGATCGGGTCCCGGCCGACCGCCGTCACGAGCGTCGACCGCACACCCAGCCGGGCCAGCCAGCGGGCGCAGCTCGCCGCAGACCCACCCTGGCGGAGTGCCACCCGGCCAGGGACGTCCGTACCCCGCTCGAGCGGCTGCGCCGGCATGATCACGACGTCCAGCATCAGATCGCCGAGGACTGCAATTCGGGGACGTTTCGGACGGCGGCGCGGCACCGATCTCGGCATCGTCGCAGCATAGCCCGGCGGCTCGTGGCGCCTACAATGGCCCGAACTTCACCCCTTCCCGCCCGGAGCCTGGAGCTGATGAGCGTCGCGACCGAAACACTCGACCAGCTGGCGATCGACACCATCCGGACGCTGTCGATCGACGGCGTGCAGAAGGCGAACTCCGGTCACCCGGGCGCCCCGATGGGCGCCGCGCCGATGGCCTACACCCTCTGGACCCGCTTTCTCCGACATGCTCCGGCCCGACCCGACTGGCCGGACCGCGACCGCTTCGTCCTGTCGGCCGGGCACGCCTCGATGCTCCTCTACTCGCTCCTCCATCTGACCGGCTACGACGTGTCGCTCGAGGATCTCAAGTCGTTCCGCCAGTGGGGCTCGAAGACGCCCGGCCACCCTGAGTACCGCCTGACGCCTGGTGTCGAGGCGACGACGGGGCCGCTCGGCCAGGGCTTTGCCAACGCGGTCGGCATGGCGATCGCGGAGCGCCGCCTCGCCGCCGAGTTCAACCGGCCCGGCCATGACATCGTCGACCACTGGACGTACACCCTCTGCTCGGACGGCGACCTCCAGGAGGGGATCGCCTCGGAGGCGGCCTCGCTGGCCGGCCATCTCCGGCTCCGCAAGCTCGTCGCGCTGTACGACGACAACCACATCCAGCTTGACGGCCCGACCTCGATGGCCTGGTCGGAGGATGTCGTCGCACGATTCAAGGCGTACGGCTGGCACGCCGCGCATGTGGCCGACGGGAACGACATCGAGGAGATCGCGCGAGCGATCGAGGTCGCCCGCGAGGACGACCGGCCATCGCTCGTCGCCATCCGTACCCATATTGGATTCGGCAGCCCGAACCGGCAGGACACCCAGAAGGCCCATGGCCAACCGCTCGGAGAAGACGAGGTCCGGCTGGTCAAGGAGAATTACGGCTGGGACCCCGACGCCAAGTTCTTCGTCCCTGACGCGGCGAGGGAGCTGTTCCGCCGGGCGATCCCGGCCGGCGAGGCGATCGCCGAGGCGTGGCACGAGGCGTTTGCCGCGTACGAGAGGGCGTTTCCGGACCTGGCATCGGAGCTCCGGCGCCGGCTGGATGGCCGGTTGGCCGATGGCTGGGACGCCGGTCTGAAGACGTACGCCGTCGGCGAGGAGGTCGGGACGCGGAACGCGAGCCAGGAGGCGATCCAGGCACTGGCCGGGCCGGTTCCCGAGCTCTTCGGCGGCGCCGCGGATCTCTCCGAATCGAACCTGACCGACGTCAAGGGCGTCGGCGAGTTCCAGGCGGACGAACCCGGCCGCAACATCCGCTTCGGCGTCCGCGAGCACGCGATGGGCGGCATCGCCAACGGCATCGCCTATCACGGCGGGTTCATTCCGTATGTCGGCACGTTCCTGACGTTCAGCGACTACATGCGCGGCTCCGTCCGGCTCGCCTCGCTCAGCGGCCTCCACGTGATCTATGTCTGGACTCATGACTCGGTGGGACTCGGTGAGGACGGACCGACCCACCAGCCGGTCGAGCATTACGCCGCGCTCAGGGCGATCCCGAACCTGTGGTTCGTCAGGCCGGGCGATGCCAACGAGGCCGCGGCCGCCTGGGCACTGGCCCTCGAGCGCGGCGGCGAGGATCCCTCCGGACCGGTGGCGCTGTCCCTGACCCGTCAGAAGTTGCCGACGCTCGCGGGCACGGCCGAGAAGGCTCGCGAGGGCCTCCGCCGCGGCGGCTACGTCCTGCGCGAGGCGTCGGGCGGACCGGGATCGGTCAAGGCCATCCTGATCGGGACGGGCTCCGAGCTGCAGCTCGCCTTCGGCGCCGCCGAGGCGCTCGAGAAGGATGGCATCCCGGCGCGGGTCGTCTCCTTGCCATGCTGGGAGCTGTTCGAGCGCCAGGACGCGGCCTATCGCGAGTCCGTGCTGCCTCGGGCAGTCCGGGCGCGAGTCGCCGTCGAGGCCGGTGTGTCACTTGGCTGGGAGCGCTGGGTCGGCGACGATGGGGCGATCGTCGGGCTCGACCATTTCGGCGCATCGGCCCCCGCCGGGACGATCTTCGAGAAGTTCGGATTCAGCGTGGATCGCGTGGCGGGCGTCGCCAGGGATGTCGTCGCGGGCAAGGTCCGCGGTCCGATCCCGACCCTCGAGCCCGGCCACCTGCCGGCACCGCGCGGCGGCCACCCGACCCTCGCCCACGGCGAATCCGGTGTCGGCCGGACGTCGTCGTCGGACCCGGGGCACAGTTGATGCGCGTGGCCTTCAGTGCCGACCACGCGGGCGCAGCCATGAAGGACGCGCTGATCCAGCGTCTCCGCGCGACGGAGCTGGGCCACGAGCTGATCGACCTCGGCGGCGACGGCTCGGACCCGAACGACGATTACCCGGACTTCGCCCAGCGCCTGGGCGAGGCGGTCCGTGGCGGCACCGCAGATCGCGGGATCCTCATCTGCGGCTCAGGCGTCGGCGCCAGCGTCGCGGCCAATAAGATGCGCGGCATCCGAGCCGCCGTCTGTCACGACACCTACTCGGCCCACCAGGGCGTCGAGCACGACGACATGAACGTGCTGACGCTCGGCTCCCGGGTCATCGGACCGGAGCCCGCATATGAGTGCGCCCTGGCGTTCCTCGCCGCCTCGTTCAGCGGCGCCGAACGCCACGAACGGCGCCTGCTCAAGGTCAAGGCAATCGAAGCTGCGGGCTGAGGCCCGATACCTGCTCCGGGACTATCCTGTGGCGTCAAGCAGGAGGAAGCGCGGATGAGCGACGCGACAGGTACGACGGTAGCCGCCCGGCTCGTGCTTGGTGAGCACACCACGGCGTTCGAGGCGGCCGTCGTCCGTGCCCGCGACGAGCGCTGGGCCGAGCGCCTGTTCGATCGCGACCCGTCGCTCTGGTCGTCGGACGCGCGCGTCCAGGCCGCGATCGGCGATCGTCTTGGCTGGCTCGATTCGCCGGCCCATTTCGCGACCCAGATCGCCGCGCTCGAGGGTTTCGGTGAAGGCATCCGGAACGCGGGCTTCACGACTGCGGTCGTCGCCGGGATGGGCGGCAGCAGCCTCGCCCCGGAGGTTCTCGCCCGGACCTTCGGGACCGCCGAGGGCTGGCTCGAGCTGCGCGTCCTCGACTCGACCGATCCGGCTGCCGTAGCTGCGGTCGTCGACGATCTCGATCCGCTTGCCACCCTGTTCATCGTCGCCAGCAAGTCCGGGACGACGACCGAACCGCTCGCCTTCCAGGCGGATGCGTGGGCCCGCATCGAGGCGGCCCTCCGAACCCACCACGCGCCACGCAACGAACATGCCGGCGAGCTCATGATCGCGATCACGGATCCGGGCAAGAGCGTCGAGTCGATTCCGCATCACGACCAACTGCGGGAGGTGTTTCTCAACCCGCCGGACATCGGCGGGCGGTATTCCGCACTGAGCTATGTCGGGCTCGTCCCGGCCTCGCTCATCGGGCTCGATCTGGATGCCCTTCTCGCCTCCGCGTCGGCGATGGCAGGGTTCTGCCGCGAGCCGGAACCAACCGCCAACCCGGGTCTCGCGCTTGGTCTCGCGATGGGGACCCTGGCCAAGGCCGGTCGCGACAAACTGACGTTCCTCCCCGACCCGGAAATCTCGGCGTTCGGCGCGTGGGCGGAGCAGCTCATCGCCGAGAGCACCGGCAAGCGCGGCCTCGGGATCGTCCCGGTCGATCGAGAGCCGCTTGGTCAGGCGTCGGCTTATGGTCGAGACCGCGTCATCGTCCGGCTCCGCCTCAGCGGTGCGAGCGGAACGGAGGTCGAGGCGGCGAATCGCCTGACCGACGCGCTGGAAGCTGCCGGTCACCCGATCATCCGGATCGACGTCGCGGACCCGATCGATCTCGGTGCCGAGGCGTATCGCTGGGAGGTCGCGACCGCCATCGCCGGCGCCGTGCTCGGCATCGACCCGTTCGACCAGCCAAATGTGGAGGAAGCCAAGAACCGGACGCGCGACCTGCTCGCCCGCCACGAGGATGGGGCGAATCGCCGGGCGACGGACGCCCAGGCGGCGGCGCCACTCGCCACGGACGGCGGCCTCGCCCTTCATGGCGACGCGCCGCTCCGGCTCAGCAGCGACGGCGAACGGACGCTGGTCGGCGAGCTGCGGCGGCACCTCGAGCGCCGCCGTCCGAATGCCTATCTCGCCATCCAGGCGTTCATCGCGCCCTCCCCGTCCCGCGACGACGCCATCGCCCGGATCCGTGCGCTCCTTCGCGGTGGGACGGGCTGCGCGACGACCGCCGGATACGGGCCGCGGTTCCTCCACTCGACCGGCCAGCTCCACAAGGGCGGCGCGCCGATCGGCTGGTTCCTCCAGCTCACCTCGGACCACCCGGTCGATCGCCCGATCCCCGGCTGGCCGTATACGTTCGGACACCTCATCGACGCTCAGGCACAGGGTGATTTCGACGCGATCGAGTCGCACGATCTGCCGATCATCCGGATCCACCTGGCCGATCCCGAAACGGGGCTCACCGCCCTCGAGACGGCACTGGCGACGGCACTGGAGGCGACAATCGAGGCCCGCTGACAACGACATCGCGGTCCGGGGAACGCCGGATCGCGACCCCCTCGCCAGGCCATCACCTCACCAGGGAGGCTCCTCGGATGCGGATCGGTTTCGTCGGACTCGGCCGGATGGGCGCGAACATGGTTCGTCGCCTCCTCCGCGATGGGCACGAGGTCGTGGCCTACAACCGGACGCCGGAGAAGACGAAGGAGATCGCGGGGGAGGGGGCGACCGCCGCCTTTTCGATCGGCGAGCTTGTCGACAAGCTCGAGAAGCCACGCGCCGTCTGGATCATGGTCCCGGCGGGCGACGCGACCGAGGCCCAGATCGAGGACCTCCTCGAGCATCTCGAGGCCGGCGACACGATCATCGACGGCGGCAATACGAACTTCCATGACGATCAGCGCCGCCAGCGCGACCTCGCCGCAAAGGGCATCAACTACGTGGACGCCGGGACGAGCGGCGGGATCTGGGGTCTCCAGGTCGGCTATTGCCTGATGGTCGGCGGCGAGAAGGAGGCGGTCGAGTCGCTCGAGCCGATCTTCAAGTCGCTCGCGCCGGACGGCGGCTACCTGCACGTGGGCGGCCCGGGTGCCGGTCATTACGTCAAGATGGTTCACAACGGCATCGAGTACGGCCTGATGCAGGCCTACGCCGAGGGATTCGAGATCATGCACGCCTCGTCTTACGAACTCGACTTGGCGGGGATTTCAGAGCTGTGGATGCAGGGTTCAGTCGTCCGCTCATGGCTGCTCGAGCTGGCCGGCCGCGCGTTCCGGGCGAACGGCCCGGACCTGGAGCACCTCAAGGGCTTCGTCGCCGACTCCGGCGAGGGTCGCTGGACCGTCCAGGAGGCGATCGACCACGACGTCCCAGCCCCCGTCATCACCCTGTCGCTGCTGACCCGCTTCCGGTCGCGCCAGGACGACTCGTACGGCGCGAAGGTGCTGGCGGCACTACGCAATGAATTCGGCGGCCACGAGGTCAAGACCGAATGAAGTGGCACCCTCAATTCGGAGCGGCCGCTCGCCCACGGAGGTCCAAGGCGGAGCCCTGCGACGCCATTGGCCCGAGGTTTCATGAGGTCAAGACGGAGTGAGGACCGCCTGACCATGACTGACACGACGATCCCGAAACGTCGGACGACGAAGCCGGGCGGCCCGGCGAAGGCTCCCGAAACCGCGCCGGACAATCCACCCTACCCGTCGCCGCGGTTGAAGGATGCCCCGAAGACGATGCGCGAGGTGCGTCTTGCCCGCGGCGGCAAGAAGCGTCCTCAGAAGGTCGAAGAGAACCCGCTACGCGAGGGTCTTCGTCTCGAACGCGTCCCCGACCCGAGCACCCTCGTCCTCTTCGGAGCCACCGGCGACCTGGCCCATCGCAAGGTCGTCCCGGCCCTCTACCAGCTGTGGCGGACCAACCTCCTGCCGCACGAGTTCGTCGTCCTGGCGGTCGGCCGGCGGGAGTATGACGACGACACGCTTCGCGCCGAGTTCCGGGAGTCCCTCGAGAAGTATTCGCGGGTCCTGCCGCTCGACGAGGCGGCGTGGCGCTCCTTCGCCGGGCGGATCCGCTATCACCGCCTCGACTTCGACGACTCGTCGGGCTATGACGCGTTGGCGACCCGCCTCGGCGGGATCGACAAGGAGCAGAACAGCCGGGGCAATCATCTCTACTACCTTGCCACCCAGCCCGCCCAGTTCGCCGAGATCGTCGGCCAGCTGGGCCGTGTCGGGCTCGATCACGAACGACATGAGGGTGGCTGGCGACGGGTCGTCATCGAAAAGCCGTTCGGCCACGACCTCGATTCGGCGATCCGGCTCAACCGCGAGCTCGGCAAGGTCTTCCGCGAGCCGCAGGTCTACCGGATCGATCACTACCTCGGCAAGGAGACGGTCCGCAATCTCCTGGTCTTCCGCTTCGGCAATGGCATCTTCGAGCCGATCTGGAACCGCCGCCACATCGACCATGTCCAGATCACGGTGGCCGAGTCGATCGGTGTCGAGAACCGCGGCGCGTTCTACGAGGCGACCGGCGCAAGCCGCGACTTCCTCCAGAACCACCTGCTCCAGCTGATGAGCCTCGTCGCCATGGAGCCGCCGGCGACGTTCGATGCCGACGCGCTGCGCGACGAGAAGGTGAAGGTCATCCGGGCGATCGGCGAGATGACCCCGGACGAGATACGCGGGGACGTCGTTCGCGGCCAGTACGGACCCGGCTGGGTCGGCGCCCAGGAAGTCCACGGCTATCGCAGCGAGCCGCAGGTCGATCCCCTATCTGAGACCGAAACGTTCATCGCCGCCCGACTCGAGGTCGACGACTGGCGCTGGTCGGGCGTCCCGTTCTACCTGCGGACGGGCAAGCGCCTGCCGAAGCGGGCGACAGAGATCGCGATCCAGTTCAAGGAGGTCCCCCACAAGCTCTTCCGCGAGTCGGCGGTCGAGCCGGACCCGAACCTGCTCGCGATCCGGATCCAGCCGGACGAGGGGATCATGCTCCGCTTCGGGGCGAAGGTACCGGGGCTCGGGATCGACGTCCGGTCGGTGAATATGGATTTCACCTACGGCTCGGCCTTCTCGGTCGATTCGCCTGACGCCTACGAGACGCTCATCCTCGACGCCCTCCTTGGCGACGCATCACTGTTCACGAGGGCCGACGAGGTCGAGGGCGCATGGGGCATCGTCACCCCGATCCTCGACACGTGGGCCGGCGACCCGCCACCCGACTTCCCGAACTATGAAGCCGGCACCTGGGGCCCCGAAGCAGCCGATGAGCTCCTCGCACGAGATGGTCGTCGATGGAGGCGAATCTGATGGGGCACCCTCAGCGGCGATTTGACGCTCATGCACCGATGTACGAGGCGGAGCCCTGCGACGCCATCGGCCCGAGGTTTCTAGCCCGATGACTGGCGGCCCGGTCACCTTCACTCCGGCGACGCTCGGCGAACCGGTTCTTCGCTGGCGCTCGCGGGCGCGGAGCATCGAAGGGATCGAGCAGGAGCTTTCCCGGATCTGGACCTCACCGGACATGAACCGCGACCTCGACGGCGACAAGATCACGGATGTCCGTGTCGCCGCCCGGACGAGCGTGATGAACCTTGTCGTCATTGCCCGGCGACAGGAGATCGGAGAGCGCTGCGCGTCGACGATCCAGCGCCTCACCGGCAGGCATCCATCGCGCACGACAATCCTGTCGTCGGCGGATCCGGACGGCCCGTCCTGGCTGGACGCCCAGATCCAGGCGCATTGCGTCCTCCCGCGGCAGGACGCGGCCGCGACATGCGCCGAGACGATCTACGTCACCGCCGGCGGCGAGGGCGGCCGTCACCTCGACGCAATCGTCGCGCCCCTCCTCATCCACGACCTGCCGGTCACGGTCTGGTGGCCCGACGAGCCGCCGTTCGGCTCGCAGCCGGCCAACGACCTATTCGAAATGGCCGATCGGCTCATCGTCGACGGGTCCGGCTGGCGCGGCACGGGCCTCGAGCAGCTCCGCCGAATGGCGGCGCTCCAGGAACGACTTCCCCTGGCGATCTCCGACTTTGCCCTCGTCAGACAATCCCGCTGGCGCGAGACGATTGCTTCGATCTTCGACATCCCAAACTTCCTGCCGTATCTCCGCCATCTCCGCCGGATCGCCATCACATACGCCGTTCGCGAGGGCGGTGGGGCCGAGACGACGAACATCGTCAAGCCGGTCTACCACGCCGGCTGGCTCGCCTCGCGTCTCGGCATGCACGTGACGAAGCCGCTGACACCGCTTACAGGACCCGTCCACCGCGGACCGACCAGACCGGGCGGGGCAGGGCCGCTGGCGACGGCCGGCCTCGGGTTGGGAGCAACCCTTCGCGTCGATCGGACGGACGTGGCCGTGGTCGTCCGGCCGGTGCTTTCGGAGATGCCACCCGGTACGACGCTGCGGATCGAGCTCCTGGCCGACTGGCGGAGCTCCGAGCTTCGGGCCGACGTGACCGCCGAACAGGAGGCTGTTCACGCTCGCATCTGGCAGGACGGCGTGCATGCCCTGGAGAGGGGCTTCAGCGCGCCGAGGCGGACGGATGTCGATCTCCTCGCCGAGGCGATCGAGGGAGGCGGCCGCGACCCGGTAGCCGTCGGTGCGACCCGACTCGCCGCGGATCTTGCCGGAGGTGTCATCCCGTGAGCGAACTGACGAGGACCGGCGAGATCGACGTGGTTGGCGAGCCAGAGATCGTCGTTCTACCTGATCCTGAAGCGTGCGGGACGCTCGCGGCCGAGCGTATCGCCGCGGCGCTCAGCGACGCCGTTGCCACACGCGGGCGGGCCTACTGGTTGACGACCGGTGGTTCGACGCCTGCCGGCACCTATCGCCACCTTTCGACTGCGCCGTTGCGGGATCGCGTGCCCTGGGATCTTGTCGAGCTGTGGTTGGGCGACGAGCGTTTCGTGCCGCGCGATCACCCTTTGTCCAACATCAAGGTCGCGGACGATGTGTTGATCGACATCGGGGCGCTCAGCGGCGAATCCGGGACGGGCAGCTACGGCGTCGACGTGCTGCGCGGGACCCTGCCGGGTGCGCCGATTCCGGCCGCGAACGTCCACCCGATGCCCACATCCGAGGCGATAGCCGGGTATCGCGACACGGACTGGTGCGCCGCCCAGTACGCCGAAATGCTGCGGGCCGGCGGTCCACCGCTCGAGAACGGCTGGCCCGTTTTCGACGTCGCCCTCCTCGGGGTTGGGCCGGACGGCCACCTGCTATCGGTCTTTCCGGGTTCCGCGACGTTCGACCGTTCCGAGGTCGTGCTTGGCGTGCCGGCGCCGACCCACGTCGAGCCGCACGTCGCCCGGGTGACGCTCAATCCCGCGGTCGTCGGGGTCGCGCGGACCGTTTTCGTCGTTGCCCAGGGCGACGGCAAGGCGGAGATCCTCCCCGACGTCCTTCATGGGCCGCGCGATCCACGGCAACTGCCGGCCCAGCTGGCGCGACGCGCCGGAGCAACCTGGATCCTCGATCGGGCGGCCGCGCGGCTCCTGTGACCCGGGCGCTGCCTGCCGCGACCGGGATCGCGATCCGACCGGCCGGAGCCGCCGGCGCGCCGCTGCCGTGACGGAGTCCGTCGAGGCTCCATCGCGGACCGTCCGGTCGGCCGATGGGACGCCGATCGCGGTCTTCTCCGCCGGCGACGGCCCGCCGCTGGTCCTCGTCCACGGAGCGACGGCCGATCACACGACGTGGCGGACGAGCGGTCCCCTGCTGGCCACCCGCCACACGACCCAGGCAGTCGATCGCCGCGGGCGGGGAGCCTCGGGCGACGCACCTGACTATTCGATTGGGCGCGAATTCGAAGACCTTGTCGCTGTCGTCGAAACGCTTGCGGCCGAGAGCGACGGACCCGTCGACGTCATCGGTCATTCGTACGGCGGCCGGATCGGACTCGGTGCCGCGCTGCTGACACCGAGCCTCCGCCGCCTCGTCGTCTACGAGGGTGCCCCGCCGCCGACTGACGGGCGCGGCTACCAGGACGACGGGACGCTCGCTCGCATCGAGGGGCTCGTCGCGGCCGGCGACCGGGACGAGGCGCTGGCGACGTTCATGCGCGACATCGTGGGAATGCCCGATGCGGAGCTCGCCGCGTTCCGGGCGGACCCGATCTGGCCCCGCCGCGCGGCTGCGGTCGAGACGACGATCCGCGAGCTTCGGGCGGAGGTCAGCCCGGCGGCCTCGCTCGAGGCGCTCAGCCGGGTCCGCCAGCCCGTGCTGCAGGTCCTCGGCGGTTCGAGCTCCGAGGTGTTCGGCGAGGCAACTCGGGCCCTCGACGCGCGGCTGCGGAATGGGCGAGTCGTAACGATCGAGGGTGCGCGGCACGCCGCCCATCACACGCACGCAGCGGCGTTCGTGGGTGGGGTCGAGGCATTCCTCGCCGCGCCGGACATGGCAGACTGACCAACATGGATTTGGGCCTCTTCGGTTGGATCGTCCTTGGCTTCCTGGCAGGCGCGCTGTCGGGTGCGGTCGTCGGTGGCAGGACCGCTCGCGGCTGCCTGCCAAACATCGTCGTAGGCGTCCTCGGCGCGCTCCTCGGCGGCTGGCTCGCCCGCCAGATGGGCTTCGACCAGATCAGCGGCTTCCTGGCGGCCATCATCGTTGCGGTCGGCGGCTCGATCGTCGTCCGGATCATCCTCGAGGCCCTGAGCCCGAAGGATCGGCGCTGAAACCGGGCAGCCGTCGTTGAGTCCGCGGCGAGTCTGCCATGGCGGGGCTACCATCCGGTCATGACCCAGCCGTCCGGCGCAACCGCGGCCCCTGCTCCGCAGGCCAAGGACGATCGACCCTACTCGCCCGGCCTCGAAGGCGTGATCGCCGGCGAGACGTCGCTGAGCGAGGTCGACGGGGCGAATGGCCGGCTGATCTACCGCGGCTACCGGATCGGGGACCTCGTCGAGCACGGGACGTATCCCGCCGTCGCCAACCTCCTCTGGACGGGGGATTGGGCACCCGCGCACCGCCTCGCGACCGCCCCCGTCCCGGACGCCGTCATGACGACGCTGCGGGCGCTGCCCCGGAACGCCAAGCCGATGGATGCCCTCCGGACAGCCGTCTCGGCCTGGGGTGCGACACAGCAGCTCCCGTGGCCACCGACCGCCGAGCAGGCCCGCGCGCTGACCTCGTTCTCGCCCTCGGCGCTGGCGGCGTTTGCCCGCATTCGCGAGGGCAAGGACCCGATCGATCCGGACCCGTCCCTCGACCTGACCGAGGGTTTCCTCTACCAGCTGAAGGGTGAACGACCCGACGCGAGCACCGCCCGATCGCTCGACGCCTACTTCATCGTCGGTGCCGAGCACGGCTTCAACGCCTCGACGTTCACGGCCCGGGTCATCACCTCGACGATGTCGGACATCGCGTCGGCCGTCGCCGGGGCGATCGGGACGATGAAGGGGCCGCTCCACGGTGGCGCCCCGTCGGAGGTCGTCGACCAGCTCTCGAAGATGGGCTCCGTCGAGCACGCCGAGGAGTGGCTGCGCGACGCGCTCGATCGCGGTGAGCGGCTGATGGGCTTCGGTCATCGCGTCTATCGCGCGTACGACCCACGGGCCGCCGCGCTGCGCAAGGTGGCCGAGGGGATGGAGCACAAGCCGGACTGGCTGCAGCTCGCGATCCAGGTCGAGGACGTGGCACTCCGCCTCCTCGCCGAGCGCCACCCCGAACGGCCCCTCAAGACGAACGTCGAGTTCTACGCCGCGCCGGTCCTGCAGGGCGTCGGGCTCACGCCGGATCTGTTCCCGGCGACGTTCTCGCTCGCCCGCCACGCGGGCTGGACGGCCCACGTCCTCGAGCAGGCCGCGTCAAACCGGCTGATCCGGCCCGATGTTCGCTACGTCGGCCCAGCGGAGCGCGATCTCCCGAGCTGATAGGACCGCGGCCCGGGACGATAGCACGGGGCCTACAACTAGCGGACCTGCAACCGGCGGGCCTACAACCAGCCGCGCCGGCGGAAGATCACGGTCAGGACGACCAGCATCAACGCCATCAGCCCGACGACGACCCAGAACGAGTAAGGCTCGTTCTCGCCCGGCACCGGGACGTTCATCCCGTAGATCGAGGCGATCAGGGTCAGTGGCAGGAGGATCACCGAGGCGGCGGTCAGGACCCGGAACGAGTTGTTCAGGCGGTGGGTGAGGACGGACTCGTTCGTCGACTCGAGAGCCTCGACCACCTCCTTGTAGTTCTCGAGGGTGTCCCAGATCCGCTCGGCCGCGTCCGAGATGTCGTCGAAATAGATCTCGAGCTCGGCAGCCAGGTAGCGCTGCTTCGTGCGCTCGAGGTCGCGGAGGACCGCGCGCTGGGGACGGACGATCTTGCGGAAGTTGATGATCTCCTGCTTCGCGTTCGAGATGTCGAGGACGATCTCGGACGAACGGCCCTCGAAGATGTCGTCCTCGAGGCGGTCGAGCTTGTTGCCCATCTTGCGGAGCATCGGAAAGGCCGCGTCCACGTTGGTGTCGACGATCTTGTAGAGCAGGTAGCCGGAGCCCTTCGAGAAGGTCGACTCCCGCAGCTCTTCGCGGCCGCTCAGTCGCTCGAACATCGCGCTCAGCGGCGGCAGCGGCGCGTCCGGCAGCGTGATCAGGTAGTCCGGGCCGATGAACAGGTCGAGCTCGGCCGACAGGAGCCGCCCCGACGTCTTCTCGAAGACCGGGAAGTGGAGGACGATGAAGATGTAGTCGTCGTACGAGTCGAGCTTCGGGCGCTGGTTCCGCGAGTAGACGTCCTCGAAGTCGAGCGGGTGGAAGTCGAAATGCCGCTCGAGCCATTCGCGGTGCGCCAGGCGAGGCTCTTCAATGTGGATCCAGCGGAGGCCGCTCGCCTCGATGATCGCCGGTTCGGCTGCCTCTAGGTCGCCGGGCAGGACCGCACTGCCGCTCGACCGGGCGCGGCGCAGCAGGGGGCGTGGGAGCGGCAGGTTGGGCATCGACTGGGAGGCTTCATGTAGGGTCTGCATCGTAGTCGATGGCCGTCGCGACTGAACAGCCACGGCCACGTTGAGCGCAGCGGTCAACGCACGCCAGGGC
>WNGI01002747.1_pt1 | contig 34791 bp, 30 predicted proteins | sample 5400621 | NCBI WGS metagenome assembly WNGI01 (sample SAMN13153374, study PRJNA577476) | soil metagenome | isolation source: 20 cm soil or saprolite under Garry oak tree replicate 1 | place: USA:California | collected 2016-06-15
GATCAACGCATCGTAGCACAGCGATTTGGCTGCCGACATCGGTTGATTTCGCCGGGCGGCGCGGCGCTCGCGACCCGACATCGGTGTGCAAAACGGGGCCATCCTAGCACATCCGTTCGGCCCATGCAAACACTTGTTCGTGCAAGCCATTGACGCGAACACCTGTTCGTGCTATCGTCGCTGTCGAACGCATGTTCGTGCAGGACGGCATTCAAAACGCCTATCCACGACCCCGGCGCCGGCGCGGTTGGGGCCGGGTTCTCGTGTTGGCGGCCGTAGTGGTCGTGGCGACCGGCCGGCTGGCGTATGGCAGCGCACCGGCGAAGACGGACAGCGTGGTGGTCACCCCGGGGGACACGGTATGGAGCATCGCGGCCACGTACTATCCGGGCGATCCGCGGCCCCACGTAGAGGCGATTCTGCAGGCCAACCACCTGACCTCGCCGCTGCTGATGCCAGGCCAGGCGCTGCTGATTCCGCGCGAGTAGGCACACTCGTTACTACGATGAGCACATCGCTAGTCAGCCTCGCGGCCTTGGTGAACGCGTTTAACCCGGTTACGCCGCAGCTGCGGGTGGCGGCACTCATCGTCCAACGGGGCCGGATCCTGCTGGTCGAGCATCGCAAGCGGGACCAGCGCTACTGGGTACTCCCGGGCGGCCGGCTGCAGGGCAACGAGACGCTGGACGCGGCGCTGCAGCGGGAGCTCCGCGAGGAGCTAGGACTCGAGGCGCGCGTCGGCCGGTTGGTGATCGTCTGCGAAACGCTGGCGCCCGACCGGCACATGGTCAACCTGATCTATCAGGTGGAGATAGGGGAGAAGGCGGAGCCGCGCCTGGACCGCAGTGACCCAGTACTGGCCGGCTGGCAATGGGTGTCGGTGGACCAGCTCCCCCGGCTGGATTTCCGCCCACCCATTGCCGACGCCGTCCTGGATGTCATCGCCGAGAACTTCTCGGGCCCTGTGCGGATGCTAGGGGATACCTGGAAGCCCGAACCGCGCTAGACCAACGTGGTCACCCAAAGCGTTCTCGCCGTGATCCATCCTCAACGTCATTCATCAGACAATTTGCGACACACGCAATAGGGTTTGACGCTGACGGGCGGCTCGGCGGGTCGCCAGCCGGATTGACCCGCCGGGGTCTAGAGATGCGCCTGGATGACTTTGGCCAGGCTGGGCCCCACGTCCGGCAGCGCCGAGGTCACGAAGACGATCATCAGCAACAGCACCATCAGCAGGGTTGCCACCCGGGTGCTGACGATGCGCTCCAGCCGCTCACGGTCGCCGACCTCGCTGACCGGCTGGCCGGTCTGGACCAGCAGCCGCATCTCATTGACCACCCCGTCCGCGTCGCTCGCCGCCCGCACCGTCTGATTCATGCCGCTTCGCCCCCCTCGGTCAATTTGCGACGTTGGCCGCGCGACCGGCGGCGAAGAGCAGCCCCAGCCGCTCGGCCAGCAGCTGGACCAGCAGCAGCTCGCCGGCCGAGTAGGCGCGTGGCAGCCTCCGCCCCAGCTGCAGGGTCCCCTCCATCCCCGCACAGTGCAACGGCGCGACCGCCAGCTGGCGCAACCCGGCCGGCACCCCGAACAGATCTTCCGGCCGGCGGCCGGTGAGCGGCTCGCGCAGCGGCTTGCCCTGGAGCAGCGCCTCGGCGGTCCGCGTCCCGGCAAGCGACAGCCAGCCGGGCGCGTGGCCCTGCAGGGGATCGTTCTCGCCGATCACCAGCCGCAGCCGGTCGCCCTCCACCCATTCCAGGTGCAGGCTCTCGGAGCGAAGCGTATCGGCCAGCGCCGGGCGGATGGCCTCGAGCGCCGCCACCTCGTCGGCGGCGTGGCGGGCGGCCAGCCCGGCCAGCCGGTTGGCCTGTTCCATTGCCTCGGTGTGCTGCCGCGCGTCATCAACGGCCTGCAACCGCTGCAGGGTCGCGCCCATCTCCTCGGCCACCGCGCGGACCGTCGTTCGAGTGTCGGGACCCAGATCCAGCGGCCGGCCGGCCACGGTGATCAGGCCGGTGAGCTCGCCCTCGGCGGCCGCCGGTTGCAGCAGGGTGCACTCACCGGCGCTGGTGCCGGGCAGCGGACCGTTGATCAGCAGCGGCGCGCTTCGGTCGGGCCCCAGCGTGGGCGTGAAGCTGAAGCCGGGCAACTCGCCGTCCGGCAGGCCGGCCCAACGGACGGCGCGAAATTCGTCGGTGCTCGGCTCCCGGATCCAGAAGGCCCAGGCGCATTGCGGCGCGAGCGCGGGAGCCTGGCCGGCCAGCTGGGCGAAGAGCGCGTCCTCGTCGCGGACCCGGGCCAGGCTGGAAATGAGCACCGCCATCAACCCCTGGCGGGCAATCGCCTGCTGCGCCCCCGAGACCGCGGTGGTCAGGTGGACCACGAGCAGCATGGTCATGACGACGGCAAAGGCATCGAGCAGGACGGTCAGCAGCGCGGCGTGCCCGGCCACCTCGAAGGGCACCAGCAGCAAGCCGCCGACCGGCAGGATGCGCGGATCGCGAAAGCGGGCAGCGATCCGGGCAGCGGCGAAGAAGACCAGCCCATGCGCATAGCCGACGTAGGGAATCGACAGGGCGCCCAGCGCCGCCACGATCGCGCCATCGGCCAGCCCCAGCAGGACGCGCCGGCCGCGGATCGGCCGCTCGATCCGGGCTAACTCCGCATACAGATAGAGGTAGGCGACCCCGGCCAGCCCGGCGCTGTAGCGGACAGGCAGCGGGATGCTGGGCTGCGCCACGACGGCGGCGGCGACGCTGAAGACCGCCACCCACAGCGCCAGGGTGAAGATGAAATCGCCCTGGAGCAAGCCAGGGAGGGCGGCTTGCCAGCGGCGCATCTCGTCGAGCACGGCCACCGCGGTCCAACGTACGGTCTGGCGCCAGCCATCCGATGGCCGGCGCCATTCCGCCGCCACGCGCTGCAACACTGAGTGCTGGACCCGGGTTCGAAGCCGTGCCAGATCGAGCTCACTCAGGGGCTGCGCATCCACCGGCTCCAAGTCTGTGAGGAAAAGGCTGCGATCCGGTCCAAGAGTCGGCCACAAGCTGTGGCGGGGAAGAGTCGAAACCTTACAAATTGTGTAACGGCGTTCGGGCGTTGGAAAGCTCCGAGGAATTGCCTAAGCTTGAAAAGGCATGCCCCTCTCCCCTCTCCGACGCTCCTGGGCGACGGTCCCTCTGCGGTCTCGGGTTACCGGCGTCGATGCCGAGACGCTGCGCCACTGGCTGGCGGACCTGCCGCCGCCGCCGGGCTACGCCGTGTCTGCCCGACCGCTGCGCTACCGGCAGGCTCCCCACCTGGCGGCCTTCTGCTGGTACGAGGACCGGCTGATCGAGCTCCAGGTCCCGGAGCCCTTCCGCGCCTGGGAGGAGCGGGTCTACTACCGGGCCCGCCGCAAGCCGGGGCGCCGGCTCGCCTTTCAGTGGTTCAGCCGCCGGGTTCGGTTTCGCACCCGGCGCGAGGTGCTGCGCTTCGTCTATTGCCACGAGTTCTATCACTGGTACCTGCGCGAGGTGCGCGGCGGCAAGGCCTCGGCGGAAACCGCCTGCGACCGCTTCGCCCTGGCCCACTTTCGCGCCCGCCATGCCGGCGTCGACTGGACTGCCCTGCTCCCGGGGTACGATCCAACCCGCCGGCCGCTGAAGCGCGCGGCCTGAGCGCCCGGCCCGGACCCGACCCGAATACGCAGGTCTGCGCAATCGCGTTATACTTATCTGCGTAATGCCAGCTCGCGTAAAGCCGCCGCCCAGCAACCCGTTCCGCTTCGGCCGGATCGTCTCCGGGGACGCGTTCACCGACCGCGAGGCCGACCTGGTGGTGTTGGAGCGCGAGCTGCGCGGGGGCCAGAACATCCTGATCGAGGCGCCTCGCCGCTTTGGCAAGACGTCCCTGATCCTGGAGGTGAAGCGCCGCCTGCAGGTGGCGGGGATTCCCGTCGCGTATCTCGATTGCATGCTGGTCCCCTCCCGCGCCCGGCTCGCCGACCGGCTCGCCTCCGCCTACCTCGACGCCTTTCGCAGTCCCGCCGAGCGCGCCGAGGACTGGGTGGTACAACATCTCAAGACGTTTCGCGTCCGGCCCACCCTGACGATCGATGACCACGGCCATGCCCAGCTCGCCTTCGAAGCCGGCAGCGCCGGGACCCCCAACCTCGACGCCCTGCTCGAGCAGCTCTTCGAGGAACCCGAGGCGATCGCCCGAGCCAGCAAACGAAAACGGGTGGTCGTGATTCTCGACGAGTTTCAGGACCTGATGGAACTGGGCGCGACGCTGCTCCGGCAGCTTCGGGCGGTGATTCAGCACCAGCAGCATGTCAGTTACGCGCTGCTGGGGTCCCGCCAGGCGTTGCTGCGCAAGGCGGTGCACGAGCGTAGCGCCCCGCTCCTGAAGATGGCGCGGCCCTATCCGCTCGGCCCGCTGCCCCGCGAGGACTTTGCCGCCTTTCTGATGGCGCGCTTTCGGGCGAGCGGGCGCCCGGTGCCCAAAGACGCGGTTTACGGGTTGATCGATTTCACCGGCGCCCACCCCAATGACACCCAGGAGGCGGCCCATTTTCTCTGGGAGGTGGCCCTGCTTCCGCTGACCAGCCAGGAGCTGGTGGCGACCGCCGTCGACCGGGTGCTGGATGCCGAGGCGGCGCAGATGACGGTGCTCTGGCACGACTCGGCCCCGGCCCAGCGCAATTTGCTGGTGGCGCTGGTCGAGTGGGGCGGACGCAACATCTATAGCGAGGATTACCGGCGTCGGGCCAACCTGGGGGCCGCCACCACGGTGCAGCGCGCCGTCCAGACGCTGGTCGAGCGCGAGCTGGTCGACCTGGAGTCGAGCGGCGCCTACATCATCAAGGAACGGTTCTTCGAGGAATGGATCCGGCGGAGGGTCGTCCGGGGGGAGCTGTAGGACCGCTTAGACTTTCGCGCGCTCCTCGGACAGGATGGACTGGATCTCGGTCTTCGCCCGGCTGATGACGTCGCGGATGCGGCGCTGCTGCTCGGGATCCGGCCAGCGGTTGCGGGCCTCGCTCGCTACCGAACGGCCCAGATCGCGCATGTCGTTGCGCAAGTCGTGCATGAGTCGCTGGGCCTGCGGGCCCCACTCGGCGCCCCAGCGCTCTTTCATGCGGTTGAAGACTTCGTCGACCTGCGGCTGGCGCTCGTTCATGAAGCTCCGACCGGCGTCGGTGATGCTGTACACCTTGCGGCCGTCCTGCTGGACGGAACTGACATATCCCATGTCCTCGAGCATCTGCAGCGTCGGGTAGACCGCACCCGGGCTGGGGGCATAGAAGCCACCGAACCGCTCCTCGAGCGCCTTGATCAGCTCGTAGCCGTGGGCAGGCTTGTCTTTGAGCTGCTCGAGGATGACGTACTTCAGATCGCCGCGCTCGAACATCTGGCGCCGAAACTGGTCGAACCGGAATTCACGACGGGACCACATAACGGGCTCTGCCTCCTTGAAAACACTATCACGATATATCGCGATACTACAGGCGGGGGCTGCGGATTGTCAACCCGAAGTGCCCAGCCATCGTGGGGGCCGTAGAATCGCGGGCAGCAGCGTGCCCACCGTCTCCCCCACGTCCACCACGCAGGCACCGCCGGTCGCGCCGGCGCTTATGGAACGCGTGCGCCGATTCCTCGAAGCGTGCGAGGTCGACCGCAACCTGAGTCAGCTGACGATTCGCCAGTACGACCACTACCTCAACCACCTGCTCACCTGGGTGGAGCGCGAGCAACCCGACGTCCACGACCTTCCCGAGCTCACCACCGAGGTCGTACGCCAGTACAAGCTGGGGCTCGCGCGCCATGTCAACGAGCACACCGGCCGGCCGCTGTCGCGCGCCACCCAGACCTACTTCCTGGTCGCGCTTCGCTCCCTGCTGCGTTACTGGGCGATGCAGGGCCTCGACGTGCTCGCGCCGGACCGGGTCGAGCTGGGCAAGGCGCCCTCGCGCTCGCTGAAATTCCTCGACGGTGATCAGCTGCGCCGCCTGCTCGACGCGCCCGACATCAACGACCTCCGCGGGCTGCGCGACCGCGCCCTGATGGAGACGTTCTTCAGCACTGGACTGCGGCTCTCGGAGCTGGCTCGCCTCGACCGTGACCACATCAATTTGCGGACGCGAGAGTTCGGCGTGATCGGCAAGGGGCGGAAGCCCCGCATCGTCTTTCTGAGCGATGCGGCGACCAACTGGCTGGGACGGTATCTGCAGGCTCGGCAGGACCGCTGGAAACCGCTCTTCGTCCGGATGAAGGGGAAGCCGGACCTGGCCCCCGGCGGCCCGGGGATGCGGATGTCAACCCGGTCGATCGAGCGGCTGGTGGGGAAATACGTCCGCCTCGCCGGCCTCGGCGTGAAAGCGACGCCGCACACCCTGCGCCATTCCTTCGCCACGGACCTGCTCTCCAACGGTGCCGACCTGCGCGCGGTGCAGGAGATGCTGGGCCACGCCAACCTCAACACGACGCAGATTTACACCCACGTGACGAACCCCCAGTTGCGCGCGGCGCATCGCAAGTTTCACAGCGGCAACCGCGAGTAGCCCCCGCCCCGCGAGCGGGGGCGGGAGACGTGCTGTGAAATGTTCGCTGGTAGCATCAAGTCAAGATGCTGTCGGCGCGCGAGCGGCTCGCCTCCACGACCTTCGACTACTACCCGCTCTTAAGGCTGGCGGACTCCCGTATCGGCGATCCGCGCCGCTTGCCGGTGACTGTCAAGATCCTGCTCGAGGGCCTGCTGCGCGGCGTCGAACGCGGCCAGGTCAATGACGTTAGCCTGCGCGCCCTCGCCCGCTGGCCAGAGCCTCCGCCGGCCGGTGCCGAGGTGCCCTATCTCCCCTCGCGCATCCTGCTGCAGGATTTCACCGGCGTGCCGGCCGTCGTCGACCTGGCGGCCATGCGATCGGCGATGCAGCGTGCCGGCAAGGATGCGGGCCGGATCGATCCCATGGTCCAGGTGGATCTCGTCATCGACCACTCCGTCCAGGTGGATGCGTTCGGCTCCCTGGGTGCCTATGCCCGCAACATCGAGCGGGAGTACGCGCGCAATGGAGAGCGCTACGCGCTGCTGCGCTGGGCGCAGCAGGCGTTCCACAACTTCACGGTAGTGCCACCCGGGATGGGGATCTGCCATCAGGTCAACCTCGAGCGATTGAGCCGGGTGGTGCGGACCGCCAAGGATGCGAAGGGCAGCTACGCGCTTCCCGACACGCTGCTCGGCACCGACTCGCATACCACGATGGTCAACGGCCTGGGCGTGCTCGGCTGGGGCGTGGGCGGCATCGAGGCGGAGGCCGCGCTGCTCGGCCAGCCTACCTACCTGCCCACACCAGTCGTGATCGGCGTCCGGATGACCGGGGCCTTGCGGGCGGGCGCCACCGCGACCGACCTGGTGCTGACGCTGACGGAAATGCTGCGCAAGCACGGCGTGGTGAACAAGTTCGTGGAATTCTGCGGTGCCGGCCTCTCCAGCCTCTCGGTGCCCGACCGCGCCACCCTTTCGAATATGTGCCCCGAGTACGGCGCCACCTCCTCCCTCTTCCCCGTTGATCAACAAACCCTCCGCTATCTCGAGACCACCGGTCGCGAGCAGCAGCTCATCGAGCTGGTGGAGCGCTACACCCAGGCTCAGGGGATGTTCCGCACCGACGACTCGGAGACACCGGTCTTCAGCGAGCTGCTCGAGCTCGATCTCAGCACCGTCGAGCCCAGCGTGGCCGGGCCGAAGCGGCCCCAGGACCGGGTGTCGCTGCCATCGGTGTGGGAGAGCTTCACCTCCGCCTTTGCGGTGGATGAAAAACCGGCCAACGATGACGTCGCCCGATTCGACTTCGAGGGAGGCGCGGCGGACGTGGCCGGCGGCCGAGCGCCTGCCACCGCCGTCATGGCCCGGCCCACCCAGCGGGTGCGCAACGGCTCGGTCGTCATCGCCGCCATCACCAGCTGCACCAACACCTCCAATCCCTCGGTGATGGTCGCGGCCGGCTTGCTCGCGAAGCGCGCCGTCGAGCGGGGGCTGCGGGTGTCGCCGACCGTGAAGACCAGCCTGGCGCCAGGCTCGCGGGTCGTCACCGACTACCTGAAGGCGGCGGGCCTGATGGCCTACCTCGAGGAACTGGGCTTTTACCTGGTCGGCTATGGCTGCACTACCTGCATCGGCAACAGCGGCCCGCTGGCGAGCCCCGAAGTCGAGGCGGCTGTCGAGAACGAAAAGCTCAATGTGGTGGCCGTGCTCAGCGGCAACCGGAATTTCGAAGGACGCATCCATCCGCTGGTCCGAGCCAGCTACCTGGCATCGCCGCCGCTGGTGGTGGCCTACGCGCTGGCGGGCGACATCCGCCGCGACCTGTCGAAGGAGCCGGTGGGGAGCGACCGGGAGGGAAAAGACGTCTACCTGCGCGAGCTGTGGCCTTCCGCCGAGGAGGTGAACGAGGCGATTCGCACATCGCTGAAAGTCGAGATGTTCACCCGCGAGTACGCCCGGATCTTCGACGGTGATGAGAACTGGCAGCGGATGTCGGCGCCGACCGGTCCCATCTACGAGTGGGATCCGAAGTCGACCTATGTCCGGGAACCGTCCTTCTTCGAGGGCATCGGACCGCAGCCGGACGCGCTGTCCGACATCATCGGGGCGCGCGCGCTCGTGATTCTCGGCGACTCCATCACCACCGACCACATCTCGCCAGCCGGGAGCATCCCGCCGGACAGCCCCGCCGGCCGCTACCTGATCGAACACGGGGTGGAACGGGCGGAGTTCAACAGCTACGGCGCGCGCCGCGGCAACCACGAGGTGATGGTGCGGGGTACGTTCGCCAACATCCGGTTGCGCAACCAGCTGACCAGCCGCGAGGGCTTCTGGACAACGCACCTCCCCGACAAGAAAGAGATGACTATCTTCGACGCGTCCGAGCGCTATCGCGAGGAGAGCGTCCCGTTGATCGCGATCGCCGGCACGGAGTACGGCTCCGGCAGCTCACGCGACTGGGCGGCCAAGGGACCGCTGCTGCTCGGCGTGCGGGCGGTGATTGCGGAGAGCTTCGAGCGGATCCACCGGAGCAACCTGGTGGGGATGGGCATCCTCCCGTTGCAGTTTCAGCCCGGAGAATCGCTCAAGTCGCTCGGCCTCGAGGGGACCGAGGCGTTCACGATTCGAGGACTGGAGGCCGGACTCAAACCGGGTCAGCGAGTCGAGGTGGAGGCCACCCCCGACGGCGGATCAGCCCGGCGATTCAGCGTGAGCTGCCGGCTCGACAACCAGACCGATGTCGAGTACTTGCGCCATGGCGGGGTGCTGCCCATGGTGCTCCGCCAGGTGATGGCACGCTGAGCGACGTCGCTAGCGGCTGAAGACCGCCAGCTGCGACAGGTCGTGCACGTCGCTGAAGGGTAGGGCCGTCTCGGTCTTGCTCTTCAGGCTGTAGGCGAGCACCTTCCCCGACGTCTCGGATGGCCCGCCGAGGCACTCGCTCTGGCAGGCACGCTCCTCCAGGAACCACAGCGTATCCGAGCTGACGAGGATCGGATGGGATCGCGCCGCGGTCACGGTTGCGATCACCTGTTTGGTCTGCAGGTCGTAAAGGCGGACGTGGGGCACGGACTGGGCGTCGATGTCGACAAACGCCAGCCATCTGTCATCCGCCGAAGCCGCGGGATCGTACCAGCGCAGGCCATTGACCAGGCTGCCGACACTGGTCACTCCTGCGTCCCAGGTCCGCACCCCAACCGCGTCGCGGTAATAGAGTCGATCGCTGCGCGCGGCCCAGGTGGCCATGGTGCCATTCGCGCTGACCCCGGACGGCGGCAGGAAGGCCACCGTGTTGTCGGCCGCGCGAAGGACCAGGAACTGGCCGGTCTGTGGGGCCTGCGCCTGGTTGCCAACGAAGGTGTCGACCATCAGCAGGTACTTATCGTCGGGGGCATACTCGAGCCGCAACTCGTCATCCCGCCCCACACCACGGCCCGGGATGGCATTGAGGTTGAACGTAGTGTCCTTCCCTGCGCGCCGGACGTGCAGCGATGCCTTACCCACCGCCGGGTCGTGCGCGAGGTAGGCGAGCATCGTACCGTCGTGGCTGTAGGCGAAGGCGGGGATGTCGCCGCTGGCCACCGCCTCCGTCGTGCTGGCCCGGGTGCTCAGGTCGAAGTTGACGATGCGGTTCGATGTCGGATTGGTGCGGTCGGCGTAGGCAATCTTCTGGGAGGAGATGAACCGGGCGTCCGGTGGCGGACCGGCGCCCAGCGCGACCACCTGCTGCGGGGTACTGCTCGCCGAGTCATAGAGGAAGATCTCGCTGCCGCTGCTCGTTGTCGCAGTGAAGAGCACCCGATAGCCGGCTGCAGTTGTGGGGCTGGCGGAGGGGGAAGCACTACTGGGGCTCGGCGAGCCGGAGATTGCGGTGGGCGGCGCGCTGCAGGCCGCCAGCAGCGCCAGGAGGATGATCATCGAGCCGGGCTGGAACCGTTTCAGGACGCTGATCTCGCTCAAGGCTTGCGAGATTGTAACGCGCCCAAGCCGGCGACACGGCGGTTTCGCGATCCCTTCGCGACATGCCACAAACCGGTGCGCATCCTTACGTTCGTGTATGTCTGGCATTCCGTGCGGCGTTTTACCGGCGGGGAGTTTTATGCAAACCGTAATGTTTTCGCGGGCGCGGAGGCGTACGCGCGGTCAGACCATGACCGAGTTTGCGCTCGTCGTCCCGGTCCTGATGCTTCTGATCATGGGGGTGCTCGATGGTGCCCTGCTGATGTTCAGCGTCGGCACCGCGCGCTTTGCCGCCGCCGAGGGATCCCGGGTCGCCTCAACACTCGGCAACGCCGCGACGACGGACACCCAGGCGGTGCAGACGATCCGCGACAACGTCGGCACGACCCGGCTGTTCACCGTCACGGAGGTCGATATCTACAAGCTCAATCAGGATGGCAACGGCAACCTGACTCCCGACCCCACCTACTTCAATCGCTATGCGCTCGATGGCACGCCGATGACGTCGCCGGTGCCCTGGCCGCCGGCACAGCGCAACGTTGGTAACGGCACGAGCGACTTCATCGGCATCACCGTCAACTACACCTACACCTGGAAGGCCGGCTTCTTCGCGCCGTTGGGACCGATCCGCACGACGGCGGTCTCGTACGTGCGCCTGGAACCGCAGAGTTACTGAGATGAACCACCACTATGGTCGGCGCCGTCGTCGCGGCCAGTCGCTTGCCGAAATGGCCGTGGTGATTCCCGTGTTGTTTTTCGTGCTGATGGGCGGCTTCGACGCCACGGTCATGCTCGCGGATCGGGTGACGGGCGGCTTCGCCGTTCGGCAGGCCGCGCGTCTGGCGGCGGAGCTGGGCGGATCACAGACCAATCCGAACGCGACCACCTCACAAATCGACATGCAGATCGTGCGGAATGCGCTGGCCGTCGCTCGCGGGCTGACTTCTGCCACGGTCAGCGAGATCGACATCTACGCGCCCTCGCAGGCGGATGGGACGTATCGCGCCGGCGATCCCGTGGATCAGTACTTCGTCAACGGCGGCGCGGTCAGCCCGGGTACGCAAACCTTTCCCATCCAGAACCGCAACCAGACGCCCCCGAACGAGACCTCGATCGGCGTCCGCCTCGTCTGGACCTACGCACCGCCCGCCGGCATCTTTCCTCAGAATATGCGGATCGTGGAGTACGCCGTGATGAAGGCGTCTCCACTGCTGCTGTGAGCGCCCGTTCGGTGCGGTCGGTCATGGCGCCGCCCCGCCGCCTGCGCGGCAAGGCCGGCCAGGCGATCGTGCTGCTGGCCCTCACCGGGACGTTGATGATCGGTGGGGTTGGGGTCGCGGTCGACCTCGCCGTCGGTTACATGTACAGCATTGCCGCGGAACGGGCCGCCTCGGCAGCGGCGCTGTCCGGCGTCGTCTTCATGCCCGGCCAGTTCACGAGCGCCCAGGCCATCCCCGCCGGGTCGCGCAACGACGCCACGGATCGCGCCATCGACGAAGCCAAGCGCAACGGCTTCGACCCAGCCAACACCCAGGAGGGCGTCGTCGTGGTGCCCGCTGTTATCTCCGGGCGGAGCAATCAGCTGCGGGTGACCGTCGCCAAGCAGGCGCCGGTGTTCTTCATGCAGCTCTTCGGCTTCCGACCCTACCTGGTGGCGAGAACCGCGGTGGCCGCCTACCTGCCGCCCATCTCCCTCGGCCAGCCGGGCAGCCAGGCCGGCTCATCCCTTGGCGAGCTCGGCCGCACCCGATTCTTCTTCACCCGCGAGGAAGGCTGGGCCACCGGCCGCACCCAAGGTGACGCCTATACGCCCACCCCGGCGGGCTCCAACGATGTCCACCAATTGAGCTACACGAACGGTACCGAGCCACGCGACCTGACGGTCGCGGACCGCGGTGGCTATGACTACCGCGTCACCGTGCCGAGTAGCGGACCGGGTGGCGTAGTCCAGGTCTACAACGCCGCCTTCGCACCAGACGGGACGGGAGGAACGGCGAACTTCTGTGACAACAACAACCAGAATCCGGCAGCTCGTACCTGTGCAATCGGCGGCAACAACTGGTTCCACGAGGACGACAGCGGGCCCTTCGCCTTCGGCACTGCCGCGAACTACACCGCCATGCGCTATACGCTCTATCGGATCAACAACGCCTTCATCCGCGGCAGCGACGAGTTACTGTCGCAACTGACGGTGCTGCCGATCGATGCGCGGAACTGGAATGGCGCATCGAACCAGTACACGATCATGGGGGGACCCAACGCCGGGAAGACCGTCGACCAGCAATACAGCGGCGGGCTTCCCAGCAACATGCTGATCTACCACAACTGGGTCGACGTGACCAGCTACACGGGTCTGAACGATGGGGGCCTGGTCAGCCTGCGGACCACCCCGGCGCTGAACAACTACCTGATCGGCGGGGCACTGGTCGCGGGCACCTACCGGCTTCGCGTCGACAGCCTCGACAACAACGCCGCCTCGTTTACCGGCGCTTCGAACGGCGCCCACAAGGGCTACGCCGTCCGGGCTGTCAACGGCGACGTCAACCGCACCGCCTGCGCCACCTGCCAGGTGGCAGGCTGGAACGAGATCTGCTTCTTCACGCCTTTTGACGCCGGCCCGGGTGGCAGCTTCACGATGAACCTGTTTCAGCTGACGCCCGACTACGCCGGCCTGACGGTCGCCATCGATATCTATGACGTGGGCGACATTTCCAGCTCAAACGGTCGGGTCGTGATCAACATCCTGGATCCGAGTGGTGCCGTGGCGACCTCGACGCAGGGCGTCAACATCTATGACCTCGGCGTGCAGCGATCCAACCTTCAGAGCGGCAACTACACGGTGATCGCCAGCGCCCAGAACGGCAACCAGATCGCCTCATTCGTGGCCACCGATACCAGCAACGGCACGACCCGCAACGGTCGCTGGGTCCACGTTGAACTGCCGGTGCCGTCCGGCTACAACCCGCCCCCCGGCCAGTACTGGTGGAGCATGCAGTACGTGACCGGGGCCGGGACGGTGGCGGTCGACACCGTGACGGTGGCGGTCGGCCTGAAAGGTGGGCCGGTCCACCTGCTGCCCTAGCGAACCCCCTATCATCCGCTGGTGCGCGGGCTCAAGGGCAAGGGCGTCGTCATCACCGGCGGTGCCAGTGGCATCGGCGCTGCCGCGGTGGCGCGCTTCCTCGACGAAGATGCCCGGGTGGTGGTGGTGGACCGCGATCCGGCCGGTTCCAGGCGCATCAAGAACAAGTTTCCGTCGCTGGTCGAGGCGGTGGTCGCCGACGTTGCCGACGATCGTGCCGTCCACACGGCGTTCGCGCAGATCGATGGGCTCCTCGAACGGGTTGACGTGCTGATCAACAACGCCGGAATCAGCATCCGGCACCGGTTTCTCGATCTTCCGTCTACCGACTGGTCAACGATTCTCGCGGTCAACCTCAATGGCGTCTTCAACATGGCCCAGCAGGCCGCCCGCCGCATGATCAAGGCGGGAGGTGGCGTGATCATCAACATGGGCTCGACGAACGGGATCGTTGGGCACCCGCTCTATGCCGACTACAACGTGTCGAAGGCCGGCGTCATCGAGCTAACGCGGACCATGGCCCTCGAGCTGGCGCCGACCGTACGGGTGATCGCCGTCTGCCCAGGTTACGTTCTCACGCCGATGCAGGAGGCCGAGTACACACCGGCGATGCTGGAGGACGTCAACCACAAGATCCCACTCGGCCGGCACGCGCGGCCGGACGAGATTGCCGCCCTGTTCGCGTTCCTGGCGTCGGATGAAGCGCCTTACATCACCGGTCAGGCGATCGTCATCGACGGCGGTGAAACGGCCGGCGGACTCGCCAGCCGCTAAGGTTCAACCAGGGCGATGCCGAGGCAGATGATCAGCGTGATGAGAAGCGCGCCGATAATGCCGATTTCCTGCGCCGGCCCACAATCTCCTGTCCGATCCGTCGTTTCATGCCTGTGAAGCCCTGGCTGCTTCTGATCGTGACCGCGGCACTGACGGCCTGCGGCGGCCTCGGGTCTGGCTCGGATCCGACTCCAGTGCCGGCACCGGTCGCCAACCTCATTCATGAGCTGCAAACGCAGCCCCCAGCGAATCCTCCAGCCTATGTCGCCAGTTATCAGTACCAGGGCCAGATTGTCTACTACGTCCCGCCGCGCTGCTGCGACATCTTCAGCGATCTCTACGATGGATCAGGCAAGCTCATCTGCCATCCGGATGGCGGACTCGCCGGGCACGGCGACGGCCGCTGTCCCGACTTCCTTAGCCAACGGAGGAACGAGACCATCCTCTGGCGAACCAACCAATAACTGCACCGCCAGCCATCGCCGCCGCGAGATTGCCCAGTAAGGCAGTCGTGAGCATCGTCGCCCTCGCCGCCGCGTCAGGTCCCCCAACGCGCCAACCGAGGCCATCCAGCGTGAGATTCACGACGAGAAATGCGCAGCCGCCCGTGATTGCGCACATCCAGGCCAGCCTGCCGGCCATCGCCCAATCACGCATCCCGAAACCGAGCGCGGCTCCACAGCCGCCCGCGATGATGGCGGCACCTGGCGTGAAGAGCAGCGTGAACACGTTGTGAATCGGCAGCTGTGGACCCCCGTGCTGTTCGACGAAAAGATCCTCAAGGAACCCCAACGGGAGAATGACGACAATCGCGCTCAACGCGAACCCGATTCCGCCAGCCACGGCCATCCGCCGATCGGCAGCCGCTTTCGTAATGCGTGATATCGACCAGCCCCAAACCGCACCACCCACAAACATGCCAGCAAAGGCCGAGAGGACGGTCAGCGCGAGCTTGATGGGGTCCGTCGGGTTCCCAGGCAGCGTCTGATCGACACGCGGTGAGCAGTGCGCAGATCGCGACCCGCATGGATACGCTCTATTTACCAGTACCGCCAGGTGGTCGCCGGCGTCGTCCCGAACATCTCGTTCCACAGAACATCATGCCCGGTTAGGGTGGAGCGATTGAAGCCGTGCAGGAACGCCGAGACCCCGACGCGTTTGACACCGCGCGTTCCAATCAGACCAACCGTATTAAGCCGGTCCGATGCGTCGCGATCGCGTAGATCAAATCCTTTGAGGTGGCCATAGGTCGCCACATCGGCGCTGCTGAAGTAGACCCGCTCCAGCGTCGCGTACGAGTAGATGCCGGTGTACCAGGTATGCCGCGGCGCCACGATATCCCACGGATCGAGAACGCCTTTTAAGTAGGGATAGGTCGCGAGCGAGCCGCCGAACACATCCGACACGTTGGCGGTATGACCACCGTCGGATGCGGAGAAGAACGCCTCGATGACGCGTCCGCCATATCTGAGGACCTGGCCGGCGGTCTGGTCGACTGCCGCATTCTGCGGGCCGCTCTCCGCGTCGACACCGCGGTAGACCTGGAACTGGGTCGTATCGTCGACGTCGTAGAGCGCCATGCTGCCCAGGTGGGTCAGTGCATAGCAGCGGGCCGCCACGATCTGCGCCTTGATCGCCTCGAGCGGCCAGCTGGACGGCACCTCGCTGAGCCCCCGCAGGTAGTCCTCGATCGGCAGGGTGTTGATGACGTAAAGCAGGCCGCCGCTCGGCTGACCAACAATCGTGCCCCGGTACTGGTGATAACGCCCCGACGGCCCATAGACGGTCAGACGCGTCGCCGCTGATGTTGGCACGACCTTCTGGACACCGCCGCTCAGGGTTAGCGAGACCGCCTGGCCTGCCCCGAGGTTGACGACGCGATTGCCGGCGATCAGCTGCGCCGGACCGCTGGGAACGACCCGATAGTTAGCCGCGCCCCAGAGCACCGCGACATGAATCGGCGCGTTGCGAGTGTCAAGACTCGACCAGGTCGTGCCCGTGTAGAAATGCTGATCGATGAAGCGATAGTTCAGACCGGCGAGCGCCATTCCCTTCGCGCCCCACTGGCCGAGACCGACGCCGTGACCCCAACCGTGACCACAGAACCGTACCGATCCGGCCGGTGCAGCCGGCGGACAGTTCGCGGCATACGAGGCGCCCGCGCCGCGGAGCGCCGCCAGCGCCGCTTCCGTTTCGTACGCATCGAGGGCCTGCTGGAGCTTGCGGCTCTGGTTTTGCAGGCCCGCGAGTCGAATGACGGTCTGTCGCCGCAGGCTGTCCAGCTGGCTGTCGTAGTTCGCAACGGAGGCCACCTGGCCGGCGATCGCATTGGCGCGCGTTTGCAACGTGTCGAGCAATGGGGCCAGCTCGGCACGGGCCTGGGCAAGCAACTGGCGTTGCGCATCGAGCGCATCGCGTTCGGCGCGGATCTTACGCGCCAGTTGCAACTCGCCAACCGAGATCTGTTGCAAATAGATCGTGCGGTTCATCAGATCGTCGAAACTGCGCGCCGAGAAGACGAACTCGAGCCACCGGATGCCGCCGAGCGCGTACAGCTTGCGGATGTCCGCCTGGAAGGAGCGCAAGTGTTTCAGGTAGGCGAGTTGGTCGTGAGAAAACTGCAGCTGCGCTTCCGCTAATTGCGCCTCGATGGCTTGCGCCCTGGCCGCAATCGGCGCCAGGTCGGCATTGCTTTGCGCCAGCTGCGCCTGGAGAGCCGCCAGTGTTTGCCGGAGCTCGCCCTGCTGACTCTGAAGCGCGCTCAGCCGCTGCTGCTGGCGCGCTTGCTCCTGCTGAACCCGCGCCAGTCGATCCGCGAGCGTGCCAGGGTCGTCCGCGCGCGCCGGCACCGCGGAAACCAGGAGCAGCAGCGCCGCAAGGGCGCTCGCTGCCTGACGGACTATTCCGGCGGCGCTCCCGCCGAGCCAGGCATGCCGGGCTCGCGCCGTGGAGTGAAGGTCGTGCTGCTGAACGGCGGGGGTACGCCCTTCGGAGCCTTCTCCTTCTTTTTCTTCTTTACCTCGCGCTTCCCCTTGTCGCGTGACTTCGCCATGGTTCCTGCCTCCCAGACTTAGTCCGGCGAGCCGCTATTGTAACCGCGATGGGCCTGGATGTCTATGTAGGCTCGCTCACTCGGTATTACGCGCAGGATTGGGAAACCATCGTTCAACAATGGGGCCGCGAACAAGGTCTGCCAGTAGAGGTTCGCAGAAGTCAGCCCAGCCCGCCGGACCGCATCACCGATCCAGCCGTCATTCGCCCGGCCATGATCAAATGGCGGTCCAACCTGAACCAGGCGCTGTCGAGCCGGCTCGGGGTGGAGCTCGATTGGGAAGAAGCGCCGGACGCACCGTATTTCACGGACAAGCCCGGGTGGGACGGATATGGAGGTCTTGTGCTGCTGGCCGCCCATGAGGAGAATCCGCAACTGAAGCCCCCCAAGCGAGTCTCGCTCGACAGCTGGAAGCAAGACCAGGCGCTCCGGGTATCCAGCACGAAAGGTTTTCCCACGCGCTATGAGCACGTCATTGTCCCGCAGTGGTGGTTACCGTGCGCTTTCAAACAAGTCTTCAAGGGTCCCACGGCCACCGGTGCAGAGGTTTGGTTTGGTTCCAGCATCCGTCTGCTGGACCAACTTCGAGCCCTGAATGAGCGGACCTATCGCGGAACGGCTGCCGACCTGAACGTTTGGCGCAGCCAGCAGCCGGATGGCGCTGAAGGGCCATTCGAGGTCGAAGCAAAAGTCGGACTCAGTGTGTTCTTGTCGCTCGCCGAACGGTCGGCCACCGCCCGCCTACCGATGCTTCTCGACTACTAGGTCTCAAGCACGCCGAGGCACGCGATCACCGAATCGGCCAGCGCCTCCAGGTCGTAGCCACCCTCGAGCGCCCACACGGTACGACCATGCGAGTGCGCATCAGCCCAGCTCTTGATCAGGCCGGCCAACGCCCGGTAGCCGTCAGTCGTCACCGTAAGACCTCCGAGCGGATCGTCACGATGGGCATCGAAGCCGGCCGAGACCAGGAGGAACGCCGGCCGAAAAGCCGCCAGCGCCGGACCGATCTTTTTCTCCCAGGCGCCGAGAACGGCGCGATCGCCGCTGCCCATCGGCAGCGGTACATTTACGACGTTGTCATGCGCGCCGCGTTCGCCGGCGCTTCCCGTGCCCGGATAGAACGGGTATCGGTGGGTCGAGGCGTAGAAAACCTCCGCATCATTCTCGAAAGTGTGCTGCGTGCCATTGCCATGGTGGACGTCGAAGTCGAGGACCGCAACACGGCGGATGTTCTTACCCCGCGCCGCCGCGACCCCGATTGCCACGTTGTTGAGGAGGCAGAACCCCATGGCACGCGCGTGTTCCGCGTGATGCCCGGGTGGACGCACCACCGCCACCGCGTGCTGGGCTCGGCCGTCGAGGACGCGGTCGACACCCTCGACGACGGCTCCCGCCGCGGTGCGGGCGGCCACCATGGAGTCGGGCGTGATGTAGGTGTCGGCATCCAGGTAGCCGCCGCCGGACGCCGCGGCGCGATCGAGCATCGCCACGTACCGAGGGTCATGGACGCGATGCAGCACGGTGTCGGATGCCGCGGGCGCCGGCTCCGGTGTGAGGCCGAGGCCACAGACAGCGATCGCATCCAGAATCGCGGTCACCCGCTCGGGGCGTTCGGGATGACCCTCGGCACGGTGCCCGGTGTGCGCCGGATTGGCCAGCAGGGCGATCACTCGATGGTCCGGGTCCGGAAGCGCTCAACCTGCAACGCGGCCATGCGATCGATGCCGGCCTTCTCGCACGCAGCCCGCAACTGTTGCTCGGGCGTGACGATCTCATCGATGCCCGGCAGCAGCAAGGCTTGCCTTTCGCCACGGCGGACGATGATGCCGTAAAGCCCGGGATCAAGGGCCGCGATGTCGGTCACCGTTTCGGCCGGCTCCAGCAGCTGGACTTTGATGGAGAGGTGGCGCAGCTCGTCCAGCCGAACCGGTTCGAACCGCGGATCGCGAACTGCCGCTGCGACCGCGTACCGGATCAGCTCGTGCGCCGCCGTGGGCTCCGTCGGCCGCAGACTTCCCACACAGCCGCGCAGCTCGCGACCCTTCCGCAACGTCACGAAGAGGGCGGACGGCTCTTGCAGCGCGGCTGGAATCGGTTGCGGCGGGTCGATCAACTGGCGTGAGCGAAGGTACGTCTCGATGGCGCGGCGCCCGAGGTCCTGGACGTCGAACCCGCCGGCGGCCGACGTGAACGCAACCACCGGATATCCGACCCCAAACGGTCCTTCGTAGCTAAGGACCTTCGAGGAGAGGCCGGCCGCGCGCGCCGCGCCCAGCAGGATCGCAAGCGGGCGCAGGCCGCACTCGCCCGCTTCCTCGATCAGCTCCGGATCCATGTCCTCGATTCGCTCCCACTCGCGATCGCGGAGGGCATCGATCACGAGACGGTCGAAAACGGGGCCTTCCGGACGAAAGCCGTATGGGGCTTCCGGCGTCAATCGATGCGACAGATCGCCCGACGCCAGCAGAATGACCGACCGACCGAGCAGGCGTTGATGGAGCCAGGCTCCGAAATCGAAGAATCTGGCGAGGGGCCAGCCGCTGACACCGAGAAACACGCAGCGTTTGTTGGCCATTGCCTGCGGCAGCGAATAGAGCGGGACCACGACCCCGTGATCGAGATCGCTCTCCTCGGCCCAGGTCAACGCGTAGCCGGCACGTTGAGCGTCACCAACCAGGGCGTTGACCAGCGCGGTATCAACGACCGCCTCGACCCGAACCTGTGGTGCCCGGAAGCGCGCAAGGTCGCCGGACAGATGGGCGGCATGCCGCACCGGCAACGACGTCATGCTCGACGGACTGTGCGGTGAGATCACGACCGCCACATCGGCGCGATGGCCCGCCAGCAGCACATCCAGTTCGCGCATCGCCTGCGCCGTCGCGCGCACCCGCTGTGACTCGGCCCCACCGACCTGCGTCAACAGGATCGGCGGATGGGCGCAGAGCGCGCCGGCGACGATGCCGGGCACGCGCTAGCCTCGCGTCGTCACAGGCTCCGGCCGCAGCGCGTTGATGGTGTCCCGATAGCCCAGCGCCGCGGCCCGCGCCGCATCGGCGTAGTCAACGCCGGCCGACGCGAACAGGATGCCGCGCGAGATGGGCATGATCGCGCCACGCCCGTCGGGCCGCAACGCCGCCCGCACCGCGGCGCCGAGATCGGCCCCCTGGGCGCCCACCCCCGGTACCAGCAGCAGCCGGTCGCCCGCGATCTGGCGAACGTCGCGGAGCTCAGCCGGGGCGGTCGCGCCAACCACGAAGGCGACATTGTTGTGATGATCCCAGCGCACGCCGGCCCGGGCGACATGTCGATAGAGCGCCTCACCCTCGCTGCGCAGGTGCTGGAATTCGGCAGCCCCGGGGTTGGACGTCCGGCACACGATGAAGACCTCTTTGTCCTTGTGCGCCAGGAAGGGCGCGACCGAGTCATAGCCAAGATAGGGATGGACGGTGACGGCATCCGCACCCCAGGCTTCGAAGACGGCGTGCGCGTAGGCCTGTGCGGTGCTGCCCACGTCGCCACGCTTGGCATCCAGAATCACCGGCCGGTCCTTGGGCAGCGCGGTCAGCGCCTGATCGAGCAGCCAGCTGGCCTCCCTCCCCCATCGCTCATAGAAAGCCAGGTTGAGCTTGTAGGAGGACACGGAGTCCCCGACAGCCTCGACGATCGTCCGCACGAACACGGCGATGCCGGCGGGCGAGCGCTCGACCGATGGCGGCAGCAGGTCGGGCTCGGGATCGAGCCCCAGGCAAAGCAGTGAACCGGTGGCGTCTTCGCTGGCGCGCAGCTTCGCCTTGAAGGTCATATTCGACGCCAAGTTTAGTGGGTAGAATTCCACCGTGCCCCAGTCGACCATGCAGGTCACCCTGCCGGAGATGGGTGAGTCGGTCACGGAGGGGACCGTCGCCAAGTGGCTGAAGCAGCCGGGCGACCCGGTGCGCGAAGGCGAGGCGCTGGTTGAGGTCACCACCGACAAGGTGGATGCGGAAGTGCCCGCGCCCGCGACCGGCAAATTGGTGAAGATCCTGGCCGACGCCGGCCAGACGATTTCGGTCGGCGCGCCGCTTGCCGAAATTGAAGTCGGGGCCGACGGCGGCGTCTCGGCTCCAAAGCCAACGGAGGTCAAGCCCGCCCCCGAAGCCGCTCCGAAGCCGACCCCACCGGACGGTGGATCCAAGCCCACAGCCGTCGAGGTCAGCGAGGGCGCCGAGCTTCTCGCCCGAGCCCGCGGCATCGACCTGGCGGCGGTCAAGGGCAGTGGCCCGGGTGGATCGATCCGCCGGCGCGACGTGGCGGAGGCGATCGAGCAGAAGGCCCCTACCCTGCCCTCCCCCGCAAGCCGGGGAGGGAAAGAGACTGAAGCGCCGGCTCCAGCGCAATCGCCGACCGGGGCCATCCCGTTGCGCGGCGCGGCCGCCGCGCTGGTCAAGCACATGGAGGAAAGCCGGGAGGTCCCGACGGCGACGAGTTTTCGCACCCTCCGGGTCGATGTGCTCGATCAGCGACGCCGTCAACTGAACCAGGCCGTCCAGAAGGCCGGGCGTCCCGAGAAGCTCTCCTACACGCACCTGATCGCCTTCGCCATCGTCAGGGCAGTGAAGGACGTCCCGTCGATGGCCGTGACCTTTGATCGGGTCGAAGGGGCGCCGGCGCGCGTCGCGCGCGGCGTGCACCTGGGCCTGGCGGTCGATGTGCAGCGGCAGGACGGCAGCCGCATCCTGCTCGCTCCGGTCATCCACGACGCCGACCGGCTCGACTTTGTCGCCTTCCGTGACCAATACGAGACGCTGGTTGCCAAGGCCCGCACCGGCAAGCTGGCGGCGGACGAGCTCAGCGGCGCCACGATCGTCCTGACTAATCCCGGTGGCATCGGGACGATCGCTTCCGTGCCGCGGCTGATGAAGGGGCAAGGCACCATCGTCGCGACCGGCGCCATCGGGTACCCGCCGGAGTTCAGCCCGATCGCGGAAAGCGGACTGCGCCAGCTGGGCGTCTCGAAAGTGATGACGATGACCAGCACCTACGACCATCGGGTTATCCAGGGCGCCGAGTCCGGCGAATTCCTGCGGCGGATCGATGAGCTGCTGTCAGGCGCCGACGGCTTCTATGAGTCGATCTTCGAATCCATGCAGGTGGCCACGCCGGCCGGGCTTGCGGAAGCGGCCCGCGTCAGCGGCCAGCCGGCCGAGGCCGCGCTCGCGGCGCCGACCACGGCGGAAGCCGAACTGTTGCGGGCCGTCGCCGCCGGCATGGCGCTGGTCGCTGCGTACCGTACCCACGGACATCTGGCAGCGCGGCTCGAGCCATTGGGCAGCCCCCCCACCGGCGACCCCTCGCTCGATCCGGTGAACCACGGATTGACGCCCCAGCTGATGGAGGCGGTCCCGTCGGCGGTGCTCCGGGTACGGGTTCCAGGGGAAAACTTGGCGGAGGTTCTCTCGCACCTGCGTGAGACTTACTGCTCCACCATCGCTTATGAGATCGAGCACATCTCGAGCCACGAGCAACGCAACTGGCTGCGCGAGCGGATCGAGTCCGGCCGGTATCGGCAGCCGCTCAGCCCGGAGCGCAAGCTCCAGCTGCTGGGGCGCCTGACGAAAGTGGAGGCCATGGATCGTTATCTGCGCCGAACCTTCCTCGGCCAGAAGACGTTTTCCATCGAAGGTCTCGACTCCATGATTGTCATGCTGGAGGAGACGCTTCAGCTGCTCTCGGATAACAATACCCGCCATGTCGTGATGGGAATGGCGCACCGCGGTCGGCTCAGTGTCATCGCGCACGTTGTCAACCGGACCTACGAGTCGCTGCTCGTCGAGTTCGAGCAGAGCAAGGACCGGCTCGAGGCGGGTGACGTGACCGGTGATGTGAAGTACCACGCCGAGGCGGAGGGCACCTATGTCACGCCGAACGGCAAGCAGGTATCGGTCACCCTGCTGGCCAATCCCAGTCACCTCGAGGCGGTCGATCCGGTCGTCGAAGGATGGACGCGCGCTGAGCAGACGCGGCGCAAAGGCCCGCAACCGCATTTCGATCGCACCGGCACGGTGCCAATCCTGATTCATGGCGACGCCGCGTTCCCGGCGCAGGGCGTCGTCGCTGAGGTCCTCAACCTGGCAAAGCTGGAGGGCTACACGACGGGCGGCACCTTGCACATCATCGCCAACAACCAGCTCGGTTTCACCACCGACCCCGAGGAAGGACGATCGACCCGCTATGCCTCGGATGTCGCGAAAGGCTTCGACCTGCCGATCATTCACGTCAACGCCGACGACATCACGGCCTGCGTGAGCGCGGTCCGGCTGGCCACCGCCTTCCGCCAGAAGTTCGGCCGCGACGTCGTCATCGACCTCATCGGCTACCGCCGCTTCGGCCACAACGAGACCGACGAGCCGGCCTATACCCAGCCGCTGATGTACGAGGCCATCAAGGAGCATCCGACCGTGCGGGACATTTTCGCCGCGCAACTGATCGAGGAAGGGCTGCTCGGTGCCGAGGACGCGAAGGCGCGGAGCGAGTCCGCCGAGTCACGGCTGGCGAACGCCCACCAGAACGTGAAGGCCAGCGCGGCCCACGCGCCCCAGATCAGCCGTCCGCCCATGGACGCCACCCCGGAACCCGACATCAAAACGACCGTGTCCGCCGAGGTGCTCGAGTCCTTGAATCGACAGCTGCTCTCCGTCCGGGAGGGCTTCACCGTCCATCCCAAACTGGCGCGCCAGATGGATCGACGCAAGACGCCGCTGGCCGAGCGGGAAATCGATTGGGCGCAGGCGGAAGAACTGGCCTTTGCCTCACTGATCACCGGCGGCATCCCGGTCCGGCTGACTGGTCAGGACACGGAGCGCGGCACATTCAGCCAGCGACACCTGGTTTTTCACGATGCCCGAACCGGGAAACGATGGGCGCCGATTCAGCACCTGGTGGGAGCCAGCGCCACCTTCGAGCTGCACAACAGCCCACTGTCGGAATATGCGGCGCTCGGGTTCGAGTACGGCTACAGTGCCGATGCGTCGGATGCGCTGGTCTGCTGGGAGGCGCAGTTCGGCGATTTCACGAATGGCGCGCAGGTCGTCGTCGACCAGTTCATCGTCTCGGGACTTGCCAAGTGGGGTCAGCCGTCGCGGCTCACCCTTCTTCTTCCCCACGCCTACGAGGGCGGCGGCCCGGAACATTCGAGCGCGCGCCTGGAACGGTTCCTGCAACTTGCTGCGGAGGGCAACATCCGGGTCTTCTATCCGAGCACGCCGGCGAATTACTTCCACGCGCTCCGGCGCCAGGCGTTGCACAGCCGGCCCCGTCCGCTGGTGATCATGACGCCGAAGAGCCTCTTGAGGCTGCGGCCCTCCTGGTCGCGGCTCGATGACCTGACCGTGCACGGCTTCCGGCGTTTGATCGATGACCCGATGATGGAGTCGCAGCGCGAGGACGTCCGGCGGATCGTCCTCTGCACCGGAAAGGTGTACTACGACTTGATCGCGAGCCCGCTCAGGGCGCAAGCCAAAGATCTTGCCATCGTCCGCCTCGAACTGCTCGAGCCGTTTCGGACCGACGACGTGCTGGCCCTGATCGCGAAATATTCGAATGTCCGTCAACTGGCCTGGGTGCAGGAAGAGCCGATGAACATGGGCGCCTACTGGCACGTCAAGCGCCGGCTCGAGCCACGCTTGCCGAAGCAGCTGACGCTTGCCTATGTGGGTCGTCCCGAAAGGGCCAGCCCGAGCGAGGGCTATGCCATGGCCCATGAGGCGCAGGAGGAGCGCATCGTGCAGGCCGCCCTTTCGCAAAAGCCCGACTCGGCCGGCCCACCGGGTTCGGGATAAAATTTAGGCCGATGCTGCTGTCACTCGACTGGATGAACCTGTTCGGCGGGCTGAGCTCGGGCCAGGTGACGTCGGTGTTTGTGGTTGCCGTGATCTTCACCGCCGCGTCCGGTCTGACCCTCCTCTCACTGATCGCCTTTGGGGTGCGTGCCGGGCTGATGGCTCCCGCCTACACCACAAAAGTGCCACTGGCCTCGGACGTCGAATTGGGCGCGTTCCTGGGCGGCGCAGCGCTCGGCATGATCTCGGTCCTGCTGATGGTTTTCCTCGGCTTCGCCGAGAACGACCTGGACAACCCGCTCTTTCTGCCGCTTTCGGTCGGCCCGATCCTCCTGGGCGGACTGCTCCTCCTCACGGGGGCGGCGCTGGCCTTCCGGACCGTGCGGCGGCGTCGGTCACCGAGCGCGGCGTAGGACCGAAACCTACCGGCCTCTCCGCCCGTTTCCTATTCAAACGGGACATCTCTCGGACTTGACACGGGACATTTGGACTTCGTATTCTAGTGATAGCACCGATATAAGAAATAGACCCAATGCAAGAGGAGTAGCAAAAATGAATGCGCAGGACGGCCGAGCGATGTACGAGCTCCAGCTGGAGCTGCACGCCCGGGCGGTTGGGATCCGACCGATGATCTCAGCCGACGACGTCCTCGAGGTTCACGAACTGCTGGCCGTCTACGAGGGCGACCTCAAGAGCCTCTTTGCTCAAACGGCCTAGCCTCTTTAGAGTTTTCGCGTAACGCCAAGAGGCAGAAATCGGGGAGACAGGATTTGAACCTGCGGCCCCCTGAACCCCATTCAGGTGCGCTACCAGGCTGCGCCACTCCCCGACGCGGTGCCTATTCTACGGCTCTTCCCCCCGCCGTCTGAACACCAGCCGGATCGATGTCCCCTCCCAGCTCGGGCTCGTTCACAAAGAACACGAACGTCGGCGTGGTCGACTCCGCCTGCGTCGCATAGAGCACCCGAACCTGCCGTCCCTTTCGGGACGGCGTGTCGCGCTGCCCGAGCACCGAGCGCAACCAGCGGTTGAGCTCGGGCGTCGCCACCCGGCGGTGGCGCTCTTCGATCACCTTGAGCGCCACCTCCAGTGGCTGCGTAACCCGCTGCCCGGTCTTTGCGGAGATATAGGACACCGGCGCCCAGGGCGCAAAATTCAACTGGTCCCTGATCCGGCGGCGCCACACCTTCTCCTCTTTCTCCTCGGGCGTAAGGAGATCCCACTTATTTAGCGCCAGCACCAGGCCGCGGCCGGCTTCGACGACATAGCCGGCGATATGCACATCCTGCGCACTGATGCCGTCTTTCGCGTCGATCACCACAATGCCGACATCGGCCCGTTCCATCGCCCGCAGTCCTCGCAGGAGCGAGTACTGCTCGACGCCGCGCGTCAACCCGTGCCGGCGGATGCCGGCCGTGTCGATCAGTAGCAGGTGTTTTCCCGCAAACGTGATCCTCGTGTCCACCGGGTCGCGCGTGGTACCGGGTTCCGCGGTCACCAGGCTCCGCTCGTCTCCGATGACGGCATTCAGCAGCGACGACTTGCCCACGTTCGGCCGTCCCAGGATTGCGATCCGGCCGGCCAGCTGGTCGTCCACCACCTCCGGCCGCGGCGGCGGCAACCGCTCGACGACCGCGTCGAGCAGGTCGCCGCTTCCGGTGCCATGCAGCGCCGAGATCACCCAGGGATCGCCGAGTCCCAACTCGTAGAACTCGTGAGCCAGCAGCTCGCGGCCGCGGCCGTCGGCTTTGTTCGCGACCACCAGCACCGGCGTGCGCGTCGACTTCCCATCCCGCGCGCCATCCTGCGCGCCAGCTTGTGTTCGAGACCGGCGCAGCAGCTCGGCGATGTCGCGGTCAACTGCCGTCAACCCCTCACGCACATCGAGCACGAACAACACCAGATCCGCCTCGTCGATGGCGAGCCGGCTCTGTTCCTCCATGCGCCGCCGCAGCTCACGCTGCGCCGGCACTTCGTCGCGATCTTTGCCCAGCACCAGCCCCGCGGTGTCGACGATCGTGAACCGACGGCCGCGCCACTCACTCTCGGCATACAGCCGGTCGCGCGTCAATCCGGCCATCGGGTCGACGATGGCGCGGCGCTCGCCCAGGATGCGGTTGAACAGCGCAGATTTCCCGACGTTCGGGCGGCCCACAATGGCCACCAGCGGCAACGCCATCAGCCGCGCATCAGTCGCGCGTTGGCGTTGTCAGCATATGGTGCAGTGGCGTGGGCATCACCGTGAAAAACCAAACCTATAATAGGCACCGTGTCGGACGGCCGGGTGGTTCTGAAAGAGAACCGGATCATGATGGTGTCCGATGAAATGGGCGACATCCCGGCAGGAAACACGAGCGGGCTGGGTCTCTACTTTTCGGACACGCGCTTCCTCTCCGCCTACGAGTTCCGGCTGAACCGGCTGCAACCCATTTTGCTCTCGGCCTCGGTCGACGAGAGCTACGTCGCCACCTTTCAGATGGTCAACCCGGTGCTGCTCCTCGACGAGGGCAAGCGGCGCATCCCGCAGCAGAGCCTCAGCATTCGACGCAGCCGCTTCATCTATGGAGGCCTCCACGAACGCATCGGCATCCAGAACTGCGGCAGTGAGCCGGTCGAGATCGAATGCGCACTGCGGATCGAAGCCGACTTTCGCGATATGTTCGATGTCCGCGGCTATCGGCTCCAGCTGCTCGGGAAGATGCGCCCGATCGACGTCGGCAGCCAGGGCCTGACTTTCACCTACGACGGCCAGGATGGCCTGATGCGGCGGACCGAGGTCGTCGTGAATCGCGCGCCAACAACCCAGCACGAGGGAACGCTCACCTGGCGCTTCCCCCTGACCTCGAAGGAAACCGTCACGCTGGTGATCGATATCATCCCGCTGATCGGCGAGAACGAGCCGATGCTCAGCTATCTCTACGATGACGCGCTGCAGGCGCTGCAATCCTCGTACCGCCGATGGCACGAGCAGACAACCCGGATCCGCACGGATAACGCCTTCCTCGACCGCGGCCTCTTGCGCCGCAGCCAGATGGACCTTCGCATCCTGCTCGAAGAGTTCGACAGCGGCCTGTTTCCGATGGCGGGCATTCCCTGGTTCTCGGCGCCCTTCGGCCGCGACGCGCTCATCACCTCCATCCAGACACTGATGCTCAACCCGGAGATCGCGCGCGGGACCCTGCGCTACCTCGCCCAGCAACCCGGCCGCCGGATCGACCCGGCTCGCGAGGAAGAGCCCGGCAAGATCCTGCACGAGGTTCGCTACGGCGAGTTGGCGAATCTCAAACAAATTCCGCATACCCCCTACTACGGTTCCGTCGACAGCACGCCCCTGTTCCTCGTGTGCGCGGTCGAAATGATGGACTGGCTCAACGACCAGGATCTGTTTGTTGAGTTGCTGCCCGCGCTCCTCAATGCCCTGGCATGGGTCGATCGTTATGGGGACGCTGACCAAGACGGCTTTGTCGAGTACGCGGAACGCGCCAGCGGCGGCGTGCGCAACCAGGGTTGGAAGGACTCCTCCGATTCGCTGCTCTACCCCGACGGCCGTCCGGTGGAATTACCGGCGGCGCTGGTCGAAGTCCAGGGTTACGTCTATCAGGCGAAGGTCGGGTTGAGTCGCATCCTGGAGCGGCTCGGCCAGTCCGCGCTGGCCGAACGGCTGGCGGGCGAAGCCGCCGAGCTTCGCCGGCGCTTCGAGCTGAAGTTCTGGCTCGATGCCGAGCAGTTCTACGCCCAGGGACTCGACCGGCACAAGTCGCCGATCTCCTCCATCACGTCCAACCCCGCGCACTGCCTGTGGGCCGGCATCATCGATCCCGAGCGGGCCGAGCTGCTGCGCGACCGTTTGATGGCGCCTGACATGTTCTCCGGCTGGGGGATCCGCACCCTGTCCACCGACTCGCCGCATTACAACCCGATGAGCTATCACAACGGCACGGTCTGGCCACACGACAACTCGATTGCGGTCGCGGGTCTGCGCCGCTACCGGCATGCCGACGCGGCCGGACAGGTGATCGACGGCATCATGGAGGCCGGTATCCGAATGCCCAACCACCGCCTCCCCGAGCTGTTCTGCGGTTTCCGGCGGGACACCCGCTATAACAATGGCCCGGCGGAGTACCTCGTGTCGTGCAATCCGCAGGCCTGGGGCGCGGGCGCCGCGTTTCACTTGCTGCAGACGGCGCTCGGGATCGTGCCCGACACTACCGCCGGCCGCGTCTATCTCAATCCCATCCCCTTCGGTCAGGCCAGCAGCGTGGAAGTGCGCGGCATGCGGCTCGGAAACGGCAAACTCTCCTTCAAGGTGGGTTATAACGGAGGCCGTCCACATGTCGAGGTGCTGGAAAAACCCGACGACCTCACGGTGATCCTCGATGAACCACCCGTCATCACCTGAAACGCCTCGAACGCTCGCCTGGCACTAAAGCGCCGCTCGCGTGGGCCGGCAGGGCCCGGCTGAGCGCGTGACCACGCGCCCGCGAATCGGGCTTCTGCACTACACCTGTCCGCCGGTCATCGGGGGCGTGGAAACCATCCTCTATGAGCAGGCTATCCGCCTCAACGCGCGCGGCTATCCCGTCACGATCCTGAGCGGTCGGGGCGGGCCGCTTCCGGACGCCCGCGCCGTGAAGCTCGTGATCATCCCCCAGCTGGACTCCCGTCACCCGCAGGTCAGTGCCGTGCGGGACGCCCTCAACCAGGGCCAGGTCCCGGCAGAGTTCGCCGCTCTGCAAGGGGAGATCGAGCAACTGCTCTCGCCGCAGCTGGCGCAGCTCGATACGCTGATCGTGCATAACGCCCTGACGCTGCATTTCAACCTTGCGCTGACGTCGGCGCTGTGGACCCTGGCCGGTAGCGACCGAGTGCGCATCATCTCCTGGGTGCACGACCTGAGCTGGATCAATCCGCTGTACCGGCCGTGGATGCACGAAGGCGAGCCGTGGGATCTCCTGCGTCGCCAGCGCCCGAAGATCACCCCGGTCTTCGTCTCCGCGCAGCGTCTTGCCGAATGGCGGGAGCTTACGGGCACGGACCTTGACGCGACGCACGTCATCCCCAACGGCATCGACCCGCCGACGCTGCTCAAGCTCGGCGCCCGCGCTCGAGAGCTCGCTTCCCGCTTCGGCGTCCTGAGCAGCGACGTGGTGATGCTGGCTCCGGTGCGGATCACGAAGCGCAAGAACCTCGAGTGGGCGATCGAGGCCGCCGCCGGCGTGCGCGCGTCCGGACGGCGCGTCCAGCTGCTGATCACCGGCCCGCCGGGCCCGCATAATCCGCGCGCCCTCGACTACGTCGACGACCTCAAACACCTGCGTGACCGGCTCGGACTCCGCGACTCGGTTCATTTTCTCTTCGAGGAAGCCGGCGGACCTCAGGATGCCTACGCCGTCGACGCGGCGACGCTCTCTGACCTTTATATGCTGAGTGACGTGGTGGTTCTACCCAGCGCCAGCGAAGGGTTCGGGCTGCCACTCGCCGAGGCCGCCATCTTTCGGGTGCCGGTGGTGTGCACCGACCTGCCGGCGTTTCGCGAGGTGGCGCCTGAGGGCGCGACGTTCGTCCCCGCTGACGGCGGGTCCGACGCGTTCACCGCGGCGGTGCTGACGGCTATCGAGTCGCCGCCCTCGCGTCTGCGCCGCCACGTGCTCGGGGCGCTTTCCTGGGACCGGCTGGTCACGGAGCGCATCGAACCACTGCTGTCGACGCCGGCGTGAGCCACTATCGCGTCCTGATCCCAACGACGAACCCGGCCCGAACCGGGCCCCTGCTCAAGGCGGTCTCGCCGTTCCTCAATGCCGAGGACTCGCGCGGCACCTTGCTCGGCGTCATCGAGATGGCGCCGGAGCGGCCCTTGAGTGAGGGGGTCGAGGTGGCGCGCGCCTACCGGGCGCTGCTTTCGCGCATCACGCGCTATGCGGAGCGGGGGCCGGGCGAGCTTCGCGGTCAGGTCCGGATCGCGCACGTCGCCGCCCAGGGAATCCGGGAGGCCGTGCTCGAGACCGATACCAATCTGCTGGTGCTCGAGGCGGGCGCCGCCCAGGGCCCGAGGCAGGACGGCCTGTGGGTGAATGCGGTCGAGGACATCCTCGTCGACCCGCCCTGCGATGTGGTGCTGGTCCGACCGGACACGACGCCGGTCAAGAGTGTGCTCGTCCCGGTGCGCGGCGGCCCCAGCGCCGAGCTCGCCCTGCGACTGGCCACCACCATCTGTCAAGAGACGGGCGCCGAACTCTGCGTCCTGCACGTCTTCAACCCACGGATCTCTGCCGACTCGCGACAGCGAGAGGAGACGGCCTTCCTCAAACTCTCGAGCGCGGTGGATGTGCCGGTCCGACGCATGACCCTCTTCAGCAGTTCCGTGCGGGAGGCGATCGTGCGCGAGGCGGCGCAGCACCAGCTGGTCGTCCTGGGCGCGACCATGAGTCTCATGCACCGGCCCATGGTGCTGGGCGCGCCCGTCAGCCGGTTGCTGCGACGGATGCCGGGCAGCGTCATGGTGGTCAAGACCGCCGGCCCGGTGACGGCGCTCAAGGACCCCGATCGTCCGTTCCGCGTCGAGAGCCGAGCCGCAGCGGCCGAGCGGGTCGACCGATGGTTCGCGGAGAACACCTTTCACAGCCGCGAGTTCGCCGACCTGCGACGGCTGGTCGACCTCAAACAGCGCCAGGGTGTGACCATCAGCCTTGGGCTCCCGACCCTCAACGAACAGACGACCATCGGCAAAGTCATCCGCACCTTCAAACATGCACTGATGGACCGGGTGCCGCTGATCGACGAGATCGTCGTCATCGATTCGGGGTCGTCGGACCACACGGCGGCGATCGCGGAGCGCGCCGGCGTCACGGTCGTCCAGCACAGCGAGATCCTCTCGCGGTACGGCGTGTTCCAGGGCAAGGGTGAAGCCCTCTGGAAGAGCCTCTTCGTCCTGAAGGGCGACCTGATCTGCTGGGTCGACACCGACATCAGCAACATCCACCCCAAGTTCGTCTACGGCCTGCTCGGCCCGCTGCTGAGCGACCCCGAGATCCACTACGTCAAGGGCTTCTACCGCCGACCGTTGCAGTTCGGCGCCGAACTGCAAGCCCAGGGTGGCGGACGCGTCACGGAGCTCGCGGCCCGGCCCTTGCTCAATCTGTTCTTTCCCGAGCTTTCCGGCCTCGTCCAGCCGCTGTCGGGTGAGTACGCGGGGCGGCGGCGAGTGCTGGAAAGCGTGCCCTTCTTCACTGGCTACGGCGTGGAGCTTGGTCTGCTGCTGGCGATTTCGGAAGCCTATGGGTTGCGCGCCATCGCCCAGGTCGACCTCGGCATGCGGGTGCACCGCAACCAGACGCTTTTCGACCTGTCGAAGATGGCGTTCGCCATCATCCAGGTGGGCCTCAAGCACCTCGGGGACCGGCACCGCATCCACCTGCTCGAGGAAGTCAACAAGACGATGAAGCTGATCCACTACGAGGACGAGCGCTACTGGATCGAACAAAAAGAAATCGAGGACCAGGAGCGCCCGCCGATGAACTCGGTGCCGGAGTACTTCCTGGCCCGCCACCGCGCCCAAACGCCTGAGTAAGCGGTTACGTAGCCTTCGCATAATCACGTGATGCGGCGTGGTTATGCGGCCCTCGTCCTGCTCGCCCTGATCTGGGGCGCGAGCTTCCTCTTCATCAAGCTCGCGGTGCGGGACATGAGCCCGGCCACCCTCGTGCTGGCTCGCGCGCTCTTCGGCGCGCTCACGCTCGGCGCGATCCTCGCCGCGCGGCGGCAAACGCCCTTTCCAGCCGGCACCCGTCAGCGACTGCTGCCCTTCGTCGTGATGGCCGTCTTCGGTAGCGCGCTGCCCTGGTTTGGGATCAGCTTTGGGGAGCTATCGATCAGCAGCGGATTGGCCAGCATCCTCAACGCGACCACGCCGTTGTGGACCGCCATCCTGGCCACCTGGGTAACTCCCGCCGAGCGCCCAACCGCGCTCAACTATGTCGGCGTGGCGATCGGCTTCCTGGGGACCGGCATCCTTCTGGCTCCCGATCTGATCGGCCAGCCGCTAAAAGCCACGACTATCGGCACGCTCGCGGTGGCGGCCGCGGCAGCCAGCTACGCGGTCGCGGCCCTGGTGCAGCGGCGCCGGCTCTCCGGCGTTAGTCCGCTGCAGGTCGGCTTCTGGCAACTGACGCTGACGATCCCGCTGGCACTCGCGGTGGCGCTGCCCACGATCCCAAGCACCCAGCTGCACGCGGCCTCGATCGCCTCGATCATCGCCCTCGGCGCGGGCGGCTCGGGCATCGCCTACCTTCTCTACTACTACATGATGAACACGCTGGGCGCCACCCGCGCCACAACCGTCACCTTCCTGCTGCCGCTGACGGCGGTCTTCTGGGGCGCGACCCTGCTGCATGAAGCAATCACCATCCCGATCGTGGCCGGAATGGTTGTGATTCTGCTGGGCGTCTATCTGACGAGCCGGCCCCGGGGCCGGCGTGCGGCGACCGTCGTCGAGGGCCGGGGCGCCGCCTAACCCGCCTCCTCAGGTGATGACGAGCGGCTCCTCCTTAAAGTGCTGGCCGTCGTCCAATCGCCATGAGCGCGTCTCTTTGAGCTTGCCGTCCTGCAGCGACGCGACGACGTAGCTGTAAAACGTCCAGGCATGCTCGGCATCGAAGCGCGACGGGATCGACGGATGGTCGGGGTGGCTGTGGGCGAAGCCGATGATCTCGAGTCCCTGGGCTTCCGCATCTTTCTGGACGCGCAGCTGCTCGAGTGGATCCAGCTCATACCGGTCCCGCGGCCGGTCCTGGATCGTGTTCCGCATGCCACGGAACTCGACAACCTCGTGATCGCTCCCCTTTTCCCGACCCAACAATGCGCCGCACGCCTCGTTCGGATAGCCCCCTTCGAGGTGCTCCCGCATGCGGCCCATGACCGCAGCCGGAATTCGTAGCGTCAAAACCTGCGGCGGTAGAGGCCCGAGCTGAGGTAGCGGTCGCCGCCGTCGGGGAAGATCATGACGAAGACGCCCTCGGAGGTGCGCCGGGCGACCTCGCGGGCGGCGTATAAGGCGGCGCCGGACGAGTTGCCTACCAGCAGCCCTTCCGAGCGCGCCAGGTCGTGGGCCAGCTCGTAGGCGGCTTCGGTTGGCACGCTGATCTTCTCGTCCTGCACGCTCGGATCGTAGATGCCCGGGACGATCGAGCTACCCATGTGCTTGAGGCCTTCCAGGCCGTGCAACCCATCGGAGGGCTCGGCGGCGATCACGCGGATCCCGCGATTGTGTCGCTTGAGGAATCGACCGACCCCCATCAGGGTGCCGGTGGTCCCGAGCCCGGCCACGAAGTGGGTGATCTCGCCGTGGGTCTGATCGACGATCTCGGGGCCGGTCGTATCGAAGTGGGACCGCCAGTTGAATGGATTGTTGTACTGGTCCGGCATGAAATAGACCCCGGGTGCTGCTTCCTTCATGCGATGGGCTTCTCGGATGGCTCCATCCGATCCCTCGAGCGCGGAGGTGAAGATGGCTTCAGCCCCGAAGGCCTTGACGATCTCGCGTCGCTCCTCGTTCACGTTGGCCGGCATCACGAGTTTCACCT
>WNGI01000391.1_pt1 | contig 34767 bp, 34 predicted proteins | sample 5400621 | NCBI WGS metagenome assembly WNGI01 (sample SAMN13153374, study PRJNA577476) | soil metagenome | isolation source: 20 cm soil or saprolite under Garry oak tree replicate 1 | place: USA:California | collected 2016-06-15
CCCCGCGGCGGGCGGCAACCCCGTCCCCGGGAGGTAGGCGAGCCCCGACCGCACCGTGCTCCATTGCGCGATCACGCGCAGCGCGGCGAGCACGGGGGCGGCGGCGAGCACCCACAGCGTGGGGAGGGCGAGCGTCGCCCCGGCCACCAGCAGCAGCATCTCGTACGTGGGGCGTTCCCACATCCCGAGCAATGTCCTTACACGACGGCGGTGAGGCGAGAGGTTGACGATCAGCGCCACGGCGAGCGCACACACCAGGAACGGCGAGAAACCGGCGGCGTACGCGAGCCCCGCTCCGAACAACACCACCGCCATGAGGGCGAACCCCAACGCATCCTCTGCTCGCGCGAGCCGAGAGAGACCCACGAAGAGCGCGCCCACGAGCGTGCCCACGCCTACCTCGAGCGTCAGTCCGGTGAGCCAGGCGGGGAGGACACCGCCCGCGCGCGGGTGACCCAGACCAAGAGCGATCGCGCACACCACCGTACCGCACGCGGCATTGACGAGAGCGATCCGTCGCAGCCGCCGGATCAGGCCGGGAGCGAGGCCCGCGGCGCGGACGGCGCGCTCCATGGGTCGCGCCCCCGGCATGATCGCGACGGCGCCGAGCGTGAGCGCGGCGGGGAGGCGGGGCGCCCAGGCCGTGGCCAGCGCCGGCACCAGCTTCGTGCCCACCCAGGCAGCGAGGAATGCCATGCCCGCGCCGGCGACCGCCTGGGCCGCGACGACGCTCCACGTTTCCTTGGGGACGCGACGTAACAGGCGCCACTCGCAGCGGGCTCCCAGGCGGGCGCCCACCCAGCCGACCACGAGCGCCGTGAGCGGCGCGACGGCGGCGAGCGTCGCGCGGTCGAGCGCGCCGATGCCGGGCCCGAGCACCAGGCCGAGCAGCACGAGCGGAGCGCCGCCGGCGAGCAGCAGCTCGAGTGTGGGTGAGCGCGGGATCGAGGGGCGGGGGAGTCGCGTCGCGAGCAGGCCGGCGGTCGCGAGCAGCGCGAGCGCGAGGACGGGATTCATCGCGGGAACGTTCGCGAACGCTTGACGCGAATGCAAGCCGCGCCGTAGGTTGGGCGCACCATGGCTGCGACGTTCTTCGTTTCCGGCGGACGACCGCTGAAGGGCACGGTCCGGCCCGCGGGTAACAAGAACGCGGTCCTCCCCATCCTCGCGGCCACCCTGCTCGCCGAGGGCCCGTGCCGCATCGACAACGTGCCCCGCATCCGCGACGTGGAGACGATGCTGGCGCTCCTCGAGGGGCTCGGCGCGGCGGTGCGCTGGATGGGTCCCAACACGGTCGAAGTGGACGCCTCGGGCGCCGAGTCGCGGGACTTGGACGCTGGCCTCAGCGCCCGCGTGCGCGCATCGATCCTGCTCGCGGGGCCTATGCTCGCGCGCTTCGGCCGCGTGAATCTCCCGCCGCCGGGGGGCGACGTGATCGGCCGGCGCCGCGTGGACACGCATTTCCTTGCGCTCGAGCGGCTCGGTGCGAAGATCACGGTCGGAGAGACGTATCACCTGGAAGGGAAAAAGCTCGCGGCGGCGGACATCTTTCTCGACGAGCCCAGCGTCACCGCTACCGAAAACGCGCTCATGGCCGCGGTGGCCGCGCCCGGTACGACGGTGCTGCGCAACGCCGCCTCCGAGCCCCACGTGCAGGACCTGGCGCATTTCCTCGTCGCCTGTGGCGCCGACGTCGGCGGCATCGGCACCAACACGCTCACGGTGGACGGCGGGGGGACGGGGCGCCTGCGCGCCGCCGCGTACACCGTCGGGCCCGACCACATCGAGATCGGGTCGTTCATCGGGCTGGCGGCGGTCACCAACGGGGCGGTCACGATCGACGGGGTGCGGGCCGACGACCTGCGATCGACGTTGCTCGCGTTCGAACGTCTGGGCGTGCACGCCAGGCTCGACGGGACCAAGCTCGTCATCGACGCGGACCAGGAGCGGCGGGTGCGGCCGGACATGGGCGGCCACGTTCCCAAGCTCGAGGACGGACCGTGGCCCGCGTTTCCCGCCGACCTGATGTCCATCGCCATCGTGGTGGCGACGCAGTGCGAGGGTCTGTTGCTTGTGTTCGAGAAGCTGTTCGAGTCGCGGCTCTTCTTCGTGGACAAGCTGATCGGCATGGGCGCGCGCATCGTCCTGTGCGACCCGCACCGGGCCGTGATCGCCGGCCCGTCGCCGCTGCACGGCCAGATCGTCGAGACCCCCGACATCCGGGCGGGGATGGCGATGCTCCTCGCCGCCCTCGCCGCGCGGGGGGACTCCGTGATCCACAACATCGGTCAGATCGAGCGCGGCTACGAGCGGATCGACGAACGGCTGCGGGCGCTGGGGGCGCAGATCGAGCGAGTCGACGAGAGCTCGGCGGCGCCGCGCCATCAAGACTCCACCTGATGCTCCGGGAGCAGCCCTTTCCCGATCCGGCCGTCCCCCGGATGGAATTACAGGAGTGGAGCCAGCGCTGCGGCGCGGTCGCCGGCGTCACCACGCGAGGCCACGGATTCAGCCTCGGCCTCGGGAGCGAAGAAAGCGTCGGGCAGGTGATGACGCGCTGGCGCGCCTTCCGCGCCGCGTTTGAAGGCCGTTTCCCCACGCTCGTCCTCAGTCATCAGGTCCACGGCACCCGCGTTGACTGGCACGAGCAGCGCGCCGACGGCTGGCTGATTCTGGACGGCATCGACGGGCACGCGACTGGCGCGAGCGGCGTGCTGCTCACCGTCACCATCGCGGACTGTATCCCCGTGTATCTCGCCGTGCCGGGGAAGGGGACCGTCGGGTTGCTGCACGCCGGCTGGCGCGGCGTGGCCGGTGGCATTCTCGAGCGCGCCCTGGAAGTCGTGAAGCGGCAGGCGTTCGCCCCGGCGACCGACGTCGTAATGCATTGCGGCGTCGGTATTTGTGGTGCGTGCTACGAGGTCGGGCCGGAGGTGCTCGCGCGCTTCGCCGCTCGCACGGACACAAGTCCGCGGCACCTCGACTTGCGCGCCGTCTTGGTCGAGCAGGCCCGGCGCCTCGGGGTGGGGGACGTGTCGGTGAGTCCGTGGTGCAGCGCCCACGATCGCGACTGGTTCTTCTCGCACCGGGCGTCGGGGGGGCGCGACGGCCGGATGGTGGCCTACCTGGGCCGCCCGCTCGCTTGACAGCGCCACGGCCCCGGCTAGATTCCGCTTCGTGAGCGGGCGAAGTTCTGCCCGCACTTTTTTTTATGCTCTCCGAGAGCCTCATCGAGACGTTCCGAGCCAAGCTCGACGAACTGGGGCTCGACCTGGCAGACCTCCGCATCGGCGGCACGGCGCAACGGCCGCTGGTTCAAGTTCGCATCGCGTGGCCGCCGAGCGACGAGGCGCGGCGTGTCGCCGTAGACGACTGTGCCAGGGCGAGCCGCGCGTTGGAGGCGTGGCTCGACCGCGGCGGCCCGCTGGGCTCCCGGTACGTGCTGGAGGTCTCGAGCCCGGGCCTTGACCGCCCGCTGCGTTGGCCGCGGCACTGGGCGCAGTTCGTGGGACGCGACGTGCAGGCCACCGTCGCGGGGCTCGGGCGCATCCGCGCGCGCATCGTGGCGGTGCCCGACGAGGGCACGGTCGTGCTCGAGCCGGCCGGACGTGAGGCTCGCACCGTGCCGCTCGCCGACGTCCGAGACGCACGGCTCGCTGTGGACTTGTAAGTGAGGATGCACTGATGGCGAACACCACCGATGTCATCTCCGCGATTCGCGAGCTGACCAACACCAAGCAGCTCGATCGCGGCGAATTGCTGGACCTCCTGAAGGACGGGCTCCACGCCGCCCTCGTGAAGCGCTATGGTCCCAACGTCCGGGCGGAAATCGGCATCGACGAGCTCAAGGGCACCATCAAGATCGTGGTGCTCCGCACGGTCGTCGAGACGGTGGAAGATCCGGGAAGCCAGGTCGCCGTGGAGGAGGCGCGCTTCGAGGATCCCGATTTCCAGGTGGGGGACGTCCTGGAAGAGGAAGTGCCCTTCGACGCGTTCGGCCGGACCGCCGTCCAGGCCGCCAAGCAACGCATCATCCAGCGCGTGCGCGAAGGGGAGCGCACCCGCATCCGGGAAGAGTTCTCGAGCAAGGTCGGCGACCTGCTCTCAGGCGAAGTGCAGCAGATCGAGCGCGGCAAGATCGTCGTCATGCTCGCGAAGTTCCGGGAGGCCGAGGCGATCATCCCCTACCGCGAGCAGAATCATCGCGAGCATTTCCATCAGGGAGACACGATCCGCGCCGTCCTCAAGCGGATCGAGGAGACGCCGAAGGGCCCGCGCCTCATCCTCTCGCGCGGCGATCCCATGTTCGTGAAGGCGCTGTTCCGCCTCGAGGTCCCCGAAATTCAGCAGGGGGTCGTCGAGATCCGCGCGACCGCCCGCGAAGCGGGGAGCCGCACCAAGATCGCCGTCTCGTCGCGGGACGATTCGATCGACCCCGTCGGTGCGTGCGTCGGCCTGAAAGGCTCGCGCGTGCAGGCCGTGGTAAACGAGCTCGGCGGTGAGCGCATCGACATCGTTCCCTGGTCGCCCGACCCCGAGCGCTTCGCCAAGCTGTCGCTCGCGCCGGCGCGCGTGGCGCGCGTGTTCTCGGACCCCGACACCAAGACGATCCAGGCGATCGTCGACGAAGACCAGCTGTCGCTCGCGATCGGCCGGAACGGGCAGAACGTGCGCCTCGCATCGGAGCTCACGGCGTGGAAGATCGATCTGTACTCGAGCCGGGAGTGGCTCGAGCGAGGCGGCGAAGGTCCGTTGTTCGCCCCGCTCCCTCCCGAAGAAGAGCAGGTGACCAAGGTGGCGTTGACCGAGATGCAGGGGCTCTCGCCGGAGCTCGTGGCCGTGCTCGAGCGCGCCGGGAAAAAGACCCTGCAGGACGTCATCGATCTCGAGCGTGAAGAGGTCGAGCGGATGGAGGGGATGACGCCCGAGTTGACCGACAAGCTGATGACCTTCCTCAACGAGATGACCGAGGAAGGGAGCGACGAGGAGACGCCGGCCGCTGAGCCGCCGGCCGCGGGCGGAGCGCCGGTGTGACCCAAGGGATCACGCGGCTGTTGGGCCTGGGCCTGCGGGCAGGTCGCGTGGTGGTCGGGGTGGCGGGCGTGCGAGCCCAGCTGCAGCGCGGGGCGGTACGGTGTGTGGTGCTGGCCGCCGACGCGAGCGCGCGCACGCACGACAAAGTGGAGCGGCTGGCGCGGGCGCGCGGCGTCCCTGTGGTGCGGGGGCCCGTCGCCCAGGCGCTCGGCGCGGGGCTCGGCCGGGCGCCGGTGCAGGCCGTCGGTGTCGCCGACGGCGCGCTGGCACGTGGCGTGGTGGCGTTTAGTGGGAGGAGTGAGTGACGACGACGCGAATTCATGATCTGGCGGCGGAGTTCGGCATCCCGAGCGATCAGCTCATCGGGATGCTGAAGGAGCAGGACATCTTCGTGCGCAGTCACCTGACGCCGTTGAAGCCGGAACAGGTGGCCCTGATGCGCGCCCGCTGGGAGCGCGAGAAGCGCAAGCAGAAGGAGCCCCTCGCGCCCACCAAGCGCCGCCGGGCGGTGAAGGCACCAGAGGCGGTAGCCGCTGCCCCGGTGGACGCGCGGCCTCGGCGCCGGCGCCGTACGGCGGCCGAAGTCGCCGTCGCCGAAGCGGAGGCCCAGGCCGAAGCGGCGATCGAAGCGGAGCGCGAGCAGCGTGCGCGCGAAGCCCTCGAGGCCACCAAGGCCATGGAGGAGGAGGAGCGTCCCGCTGCGTCGCTCGAGGAGCGGGCGGCCGCGTTGTTCAAGGAGCTGCCGTCCGTCGAAGAAGGCCCCCGGGTCGAGCAGGCGCCGCCGCCCCGGCCGTTCATCCCCACGCCGGTGCGCCCCAAGCCCGTGGCGAGCGCCGCGCCGGGCGGCGCCGTGCCGCCGCGACCGGTCGCCTCCGCCGCCCCCGGGGCTGTCCCGCTGGACGAGCGCCGCCGCGACAAGGGCAAGAAGCGCAAGAAGGGCCGTAAGTCGACGGTGGACCAAGAGGCGGTGGCGCAGAACATCTCGCGCACGCTGGCGTCGATCAAGGGCCCCGTCGGCCGTAAAGGCATCCGCCATCGCGAGGAAGGTCCGAGCTTCCGCGACCTGCAGGAGGAGAAGCGTCGCGAAGAAAAGGAGCGCGAGAAGACCCTGGTCCGGGTCACCGAGTTCATCACGGTGTCCGAGCTCGCCAACATCCTCAAGGTCCCGCCCACCCAGGTCGTCTCCTTTGCGTTCAAGGAGCTCGGCCAGATGGTCACGATCAACCAGCGGCTCGACTTCGACATGATCGAGCTGATCGCTTCGGCGTTCGGGTTCCAGGCCCAGCGCGAGGAGGAGTACGTCGCGGCGGCACCGGAAGAGCGCGAGGCTGAGAGTGCCGAGACGCTCAAGTCGCGGCCGCCGATCGTCACCGTCATGGGTCATGTGGACCACGGCAAGACCTCGCTGCTCGACTATATCCGCAAAGCCAGCGTCGTCGCGGGCGAGGCCGGCGGGATCACCCAGCACATCGGGGCCTATCAGGTGGCGATGAAAGACGGCCGGCGCTCCATCACGTTCCTGGACACGCCGGGCCACGAGGCGTTCACGGCGATGCGCGCCCGCGGCGCCCAGGTGACCGATATCGTCGTCCTCGTCGTGGCCGCGGACGACGCCATCATGCCGCAGACGATCGAAGCGATTTCGCACGCGAAAAACGCGGGCGTGCCGCTCGTCGTCGCCATCAACAAGATCGATCTCCCGACCGCGAACGTGCAGAAGGTGAAGCAGGATCTCCTCGCCCACGGCGTGGTGCTCGAGGAATTCGGCGGCACCACCCTCGCGACCCCCATCTCCGCGAAGACCGGTCAGAACGTGGACGAGCTGCTCGAGCAGATCCTGTTGCAGGCGGAGCTGCTCGATCTCAAGGCCAACCCCGACCGGCACGCCCAGGGCACCGTGCTCGAGGCGACCCTCGATCCGGGGAAAGGGCCGCTCGCCACGATCCTGGTCCAGAGCGGCACCCTCAGGGTCGGCGACGATTTCATCTGCGGCCAGTTTGCGGGCCGCGTGCGCGCCATGTACGACGAGCGCGGGCAGGCGGTCGACGTCGCCGGTCCCTCGACGCCGGTGCAGGTCCTGGGCTTCGAGGGCGTCCCCGAGGCGGGAGATGCGTTCCTCGTGATGGCCGACGCGGCCGCCGCCCGCGACATCGCCCAGAAACGCCAGCGGCTGGAGCGGGAGGCGCAACACCGCCGCTCCGGTCGCGTCAAGACGCTCGAAGACTTCATGGCCGAGAAGGTCGAAGGCGGGCCCGCGTCGCTCAAGATCATCATCAAGGCCGATCAGGGGGGGCCCGCCGAGGCCCTCGCCGACGCCTTGGGGCAGCTGTCCACCGGGGAAGTGAAGGTCGAAGTCGTGCACCGCGGCGTCGGGGCGATCACCGAGAGCGACGTGCTGCTCGCCAAAGCGTCGGGGGCGATCATCCTGGGGTTCCACGTGCGGCCCGATTCGAACGCCCGCGCCGCGGCCGAACGCGAGCGCGTCGAGATCCGTACCTATCGCATCATCTACGAGGCGGTGGAAGAGGTAAAGGCCGCGATGGAGGGCCTGCTCAGCCCGGAGAAGCGCGAGATCGTGCTCGGCGAGGCCGAAGTGCGCCAGCTCTTCAAGATCGCCAAGGTGGGTACGATTGCCGGGAGCCTGGTGCGCAGCGGCGTCATCCCGCGCACCGCGCGCGTCCGCGTGATCCGCGACGGCGTCGAGGTGTACGATGGAACCCTGGCCTCGCTCAAGCGCTTCAAGGACGACGTGCGCGAAGTGCGCGAGGGATTCGAATGCGGCATCGGGGTCGAAAACTTCAACGACCTCAAAGTCGGCGACTTGATCGAGGCCTACCGCGTCGAGGAGGTTGCGCGCACGCTTGTACCTGAGTCGTGATCGTGGGGCTCATGACCTGGGAGCTGCACCTGGTCGGGTGCCACTCCCTCAAGGACAAGCGACACGTGCTGAAGAGCCTGAAGGACCGGCTGCATAACCGGTTCAACGTCTCCGCCGCCGAGACGGACCATCACGATCTGTGGCAGCGCGCCGAGTTGAGTGTGTGCGTCGTGAGCACCGACCGCGGCCACGCCGAGCGGGTGCTGCGTGAGGCCGACCGGCTCGTGGCGGGGGAGCCCGAGGCGCGGATCGTGGACACGAGCACGAGCTATCTCTGACATGGCGCGGCGTCCCAGCCACCGTCCCGAGCGCGTCGCCGCGCTGATCCGCGAGACGGTCGCGGCGTTTCTGACCGAGCACGTGCGGGACCCGCGCATCGGCTTCGTCACCGTGACCGGCGTGGACGTCTCGGCGGACCTCGGGCATGCCCGCGTCCGCGTGAGCGTCATGGGGACCGAGGAGGAGCGCGCGCGCAGCCTCGAGGGCCTGGACAGCGCGGCGCGGTTCCTCCGTGCCCAGCTGTCGCGCGAGCTCCCGCTGCGCGTCTCCCCGGAGGTGCGCTTCGAGCTCGATCGCGGTCTCGAGCACGCCCAACGCATCGACCAGGTGCTGAAACGCCTCAAGGATGGCCCCGGCTGACGGAGTGTGGAGGCGTCGTGCTCGTGGCGAAGCCCGCGGGGCCTACGTCGCACGACGTGGTCGACGCCGTCCGCCGCGCCCTCGCGACCACCCGGGTCGGGCATCTCGGCACGCTGGATCCGTTCGCCGCCGGGTTGCTGGTCGTCGTCGTCGGGCGGGCCACACGGCTCGCGGTATTCGCCGCCGCGTGGACCAAGGCGTACGAGGGCGTGATCCGTCTCGGCGCCACGACGGCCACCGACGACGCCACCGGCCCCGTGCTCACCGTCTCCGAGACTTGGCGCGAGCTCGATCGCGCGGGGATCGCCGCGGCGCTGGAGCGGTTCCGGGGTGCCTACGAGCAGCGGCCCCCGGCGTTCTCCGCCATCAAGGTCGAGGGCGAGCGGGCCTACCGGCGGGCGCGCCGCGGCGAAGCAGTGAGCCTCGACGCCCGGCGCGTCGAGGTGCGGGAGCTCGCCGTGCTGGACGTGGTGCCGCCGGACGTGCGATTCCGCGCCACAGTGACCGCCGGGACCTACCTCCGGAGCCTGGCGCGCGATGTCGGTGCGGCATTGGGATGTGGGGCGCACCTCCTGGCGCTCACGCGCACGCGCGTGGGTCCCTTCCGCCTCGAGGACGCGTTGCCGCCTGCGGCGGTCACACCAGCGTTGCTCCAGGACGCGGCGGCCCTCGTAGCGGAGCTGCCCAGGCGCGACCTGGACGCGCGGGAGCGGGAAGCGGTCGTCCACGGCAGGGCCGTCGCGGGAGGTGGGATGACGCAGGCGGGAAGCGTGGCCCTGTTCGCCGACGGGCGTCTCGTGGCGGTGGCGGAGTCGGCCGGCGACGTGCTGAAACCGCGCGTCGTGCTGGCGGCGCAATGACGGGGACCGCAGTGACCGTCGGCTCGTTCGATGGGGTGCATCGTGGTCACCAGGCGGTGCTGGCGCAGCTGGTGCGGTGCGCCCGGGAGCAGGGCCTCGACAGCGTGGCGATCACCTTCGAGCCGCATCCGCTCGACGTCGTGAATCCGGCCGCGGCACCGCGGCTGCTCACGCCGGGCGACGAGAAGCGCGAGCTGCTCGAGGCGACGGGCGTGGGGCGCGTGGCCCTGCTGCCGTTCACGGCCGAGCTCGCGCGCATGGGGCCCGAGGAGTTCACCCGCGACGTGCTGCTCGAGCGGTTCGGCGTGCGGCGGCTGGTCGTCGGGTACGACCACGGGTTTGGGCGGGGGCGCTCGGGTGACGTCGATCTGCTGCGCCGGCTCGGCGCCGGCGCGGGGTTCGAGGTGGACTCGGTCGCGGCGGTGCGCGACGGGGGCCAGCCCGTGTCCTCGACGCTGATCCGGGCGGCGGTGGCGCACGGCGACCTGGCTGAGGCAGAGCGCTGGCTGGGGCGGCCGTACGGCGTGCGCGGCAGGGTGGAGCGGGGAGCCGGGCGCGGTCACACGATCGGGATCCCGACGCTCAATCTCGCGCCCCCCGACCCGCGTAAGCTGCTCCCGCCGGACGGCGTGTACGCTGTCCGGGTGAGGTGGCGCGGGACGCGCTATGGCGGCATGATGAATCAGGGGCCGCGACCGACGTTCGGCATCGCGGAGCGGGCCCTGGAGATCCATCTGTTCGACTTCGCCGGCGAGCTGTACGGCGACACGGTTCACGTGGAGTGGGTGCGCCGCTTGCGGGACGTGCAGACCTTCCCGTCGCGCGACGCGCTCGTCGAGCAGCTCGCGCGTGACGCGCGGGCGGCGCGGGACAGCCTCAACCTCTAGAGACTCCGAGCATGGGCAAGATTCGTTCGCGGTTGATCACGATCGGCATCCTGGTCGCCCTTTCCGTGTGGGAGCTGATCCCCACCAATACCACGATCCGCGTGCAGGACCCGGTCACCGGGCGGATGAAGGATTCCAGCGTGCGGCAGGTCCCCATCAGCCTGGGTCTCGACCTCCAGGGGGGCATCCACCTCGCCCTTGAGGTCGACCAGTCCAAGGGGCCGGTGCCCGATCCTGCCGAGGCCATCCGCCGGGCCGAGCGCGTAGTGCGAACGCGTATCAACGAGTTCGGCACCAAGGATCCGGTGGTGCAGACGGTCGGGGGAAATCGCCTCATCGTGGAGCTGCCCGGAGAGAATGACCCGGCCCGGGCGAAGGGGATCATCCAGCGCACGGCGTTCCTCGAGTTCCGCATCACGGACATGAAGGGTCTGTTTCGTGACGCGCTGCCCGAGATGGACAAGGCGCTGCGAGCCGCCGGCGTCAAGGCGCCCGGCGCGGCCGCCGTGAGCGCCGTGTCGCAGCTCTTCGGGGGCGACACGACGAAGGCGAAAGGGAAAGGAAAGGGGAAAGGCAAGCCCGAGGCGCCGGACACGAGCCTGCTGAACCAGGCGGGCGCCTTGTCTTCGCTGCTGTTTCAGGGCGCGCTGCCGGGGGAATTTCTCGTGCCGGAGGAGCAGGTGCCCGTCGCCGAGAGCCTGCTCGCGCGGCCGGAGCTGCAGCGCCTGTTGCCGCGAGGGCTCGAGCTCCGCTGGGGCACCGAGGTCCAGTCGCGCGGCGCCCGGGCGTACCGCGCCCTGTACGCGGTCGAGGACAGACCAATCATCACCGGCGAGGAGCTCGAGAAGGCCACCGCGCGACGCGACCAGATGACCAACCAGTCCGTCGTGGACTTCTCGTTGTCGCGACGCGGCGGCCGCGTGTTCGAGCGCGAGACGGCCCGTCACGTGAACGACTACATGGCGATCATTCTGGACGGCCGGGTGCAGGGTCAGCCGCCCATCATCAAGGGTGAGATCGGCCAGCGGGGCCAGATCGAGCTCGGCAGCAAGCCGCTCGAGGAGGCGAACGACCTCGCCCTCGTGCTGCGCGCGGGCGCGCTCCCGGCGCCCCTGACCATCGTCGAGGAGCACACCATCGGGCCATCCCTCGGCAAGGATTCGATCACCGACGGCATCCGGGCGGGGGTCGTCGGCGTGATCCTCGTCGTGCTCATCATGGTCGTCTTCTATCGGCTTTCTGGCCTCCTCGCCGTGCTGGCGCTGGCTCTCTACGCCCTGTTCACGCTCGGGGGTCTGGCGGGCTTCGGGTTCACCCTCACGCTGCCAGGCCTCGCGGGACTGGCGCTGTCCGTGGGCATTGCCACGGACGCGAACGTCCTGATCTTCGAGCGCATCCGTGAGGAGCTCCAGCACGGCAAGCTGGTGCGCACCGCCGTGGACGAGGGGTTCCAGCACGCCATGAGCGCCATCATCGATTCCAACGTCAGCACCGCCCTCACCGCCTTCATTCTCTACCTCGTCGGTACGGGCCCGGTGCAGGGCTTCGCGATCACCCTGATCATCGGTATCGCCGCCTCGATGGTCACCGCGGTCTACGTCGTGCGGACCTTCTACATGATCTGGCTGCAGCGCCGGCCGGACATGGTCACCCTGAGCGTCTGATGCTGCGACTCTTCGCCAACGCCAACTACGATTTCATCAAGTGGCGCCGCTTGGCCTACGGGCTCACGGCGGCGATCATCATCCCCGGCTTCGCGCTCTTTTTCGTGCACGGACTGAACTACAGCATCGAGTTCACCGGCGGCACGTTGATCCAGGTGCACGCGACCGAGCCCGTGGGGACGGACAAGATCCGCAGCGCGCTCGACGCCGCCGGGATTCGCGATGCCGAGATCAAGCAGTTCGGGGCGCCCAACGATTACGTGATCACCGCACGCCTCGCGGGCGACGAGCGGTCGATCGAGGGTGGCGGCACCCAGGAGACGGCTCAGGCCGTCGCCCGCGCGCTGGATGCCGGGATCGGGGCGGGGCAGTACCAGATCGTGCGCCGAGAAGCGGTCGGCCCGAAAGTGGGGCGCGAGCTGCAGGGCAGGGCGTTCATGGCGATTCTGCTCTCGTTCCTCGTGACCCTGATCTACCTCGCGATCCGCTTCGAATGGCGCTTCGGGCTTGCCGCGGTGCTCGCCACGCTGCACGACATCCTGACGACGATCGCGTTCATCCGCTACCTGAACCTCGAGGTGAGCCTGGTGGTCGTCGGTGCGGTCCTCACCATGGTGGGCTATTCGCTCAACGACACGATCATCATCTTCGACCGCGTCCGCGAGAACCTCCGCAAGTTCCGGCGCCAGAACCTGTACGAGATCCTCAACCTGTCGATCAACGAAACGTTGCCGCGGTCCGTGCTGACCCACGGCACCACCATGGCCACGACGCTTGCTCTGGTGCTGCTCGCGGGCGAAGTGCTGCGACCCTTCGCCCTCGTGATGACGTTCGCGATCTTCACCGGCACCTTCTCGTCGATCTACATCGCCGCGCCACTCCTCATGTACATCGAGAAGCGCTGGCCCGGTGAGGACGCCCGTGGCGCCAGGGCGTTCCGGCCCGCGCCGTCGCCCCCCGCGCCGGCGGGCGGTCCCCGGAGCGGCAGCACCGCGACCCGTCCCGAAGCGGCCGTGTGACGTGCTGGTGGACGCCCACTGCCACTTGGGCGATGGGGCGTTCGACCGGGACCGCGACGTGGTGCTGGCGCGAGCCCGCGCCGCAGGGGTCGGACACATCGTGGTGATCGGCACGACGCTCGAGGACTCCGAGCGCGCCGCCGGCCTGGCGGCCGGGCGGCCCGGGCTCTCGGCCACGGCTGGCGTGCATCCCCACGAAGCCCGCACCTGGACGGCCCACTCGGCGGACGTGCTCCGCGCGCTGCTCGCGCGCCCCGAGGTCGTGGCGGTGGGGGAAACGGGGCTCGACTACCACTACGATCACTCACCCCGCAGCGCCCAGCTGGCCGCGTTCGAGGCGCAGCTCGCACTCGCCGCGGAGCTCGGCAAACCGGTGATCGTGCACGCACGCGAGGCGGACGAGGACGTCGCGGCGGCGCTGCGGAGGACCCAGGCCGCCATCGTGCTCCACTCGTTCAGCTCCGGGCCCGCGGTGTTCGAAGCGGGACTGGCGATCGGCGCCTATTTTTCCTTCAGCGGCATGATCACGTTCAAGAACTGGGTGCAGGGCGACCGCTTGACCGCCGCGCCGGCCGACCGCCTCCTGGTCGAGACCGACGCGCCGTACCTCGCCCCCGTGCCCTATCGCGGCCGCCGCAACGAGCCCGCGTTCGTGCGCGATGTGGCGGTCGCCCTGGCGCGTGCTCGCAGCGAGTCCCTCGAGGATGTGGTGGGGCGGACCGCGACGAACGCCGAGCGCGTGTTCGGGGTGCGGGTGACCACGGCGCTGGAGGGATCCTTCTCGTGATCAACCCCCAAGGACTGGGTATCGTGGCGGCCACGGGCGCGCCCAAGGCGATCGGTCCTTACAGCCAGGCGGTGATCACCGACGGGGTGATCTACACCGCCGGGCAGATCGCGCTCGATCCCGATACGAACGAAATGGTGGGTCGCACCACGGCGGAGCAGACGGATCGCGTGCTCAGGAACCTCGCCGCTGTCCTCGCGGCCGCGGGCTCCGGATTGGGGCTCGTTGTCAAGACGACGGTGTACCTGGTGGACATGGCCGACTTTCCGGCCATGAACGAGGTGTATGCCCGGCATTTCGGGAGCCACAAGCCGGCGCGCTCCACCATTCAAGCTGCAGCGCTGCCCAAGGGTGCCCGCATCGAGATCGACGCCCTGGCGCGGGTGGGGTGACGTCGCCTGACCGCTTGACCAGGAGTGTTTCGCGTCTAATATGGGCCACATGGGCGACGCTGCGAACCCCATCAATATCCTGCTCGTCGAGGACAGCCCCGACGACGCGGCGCTGACGCTGCGCGCCCTGCGGCGCGCCAAGCTACAGAACCACGTCTGGACCGTCCAGGACGGTCTCGAGGCCCTCGCGTTCCTGCGGGGGGAGCCCCCCCACCGCGGCGCCTCCAGGCCGGACCTCGTGTTGCTGGATCTGAACCTCCCCAAGCTGGACGGGCGCGACGTGCTGCTGCGCATCCGTGAAGACGCCCGCCTTCACACCCTGCCGGTCGTCGTGCTGACCGCGTCCGACCAGGAGCAAGAGCGCCTCGCGGCCATCGGTGCCGACGCGTTTCTCACCAAACCTGTGGACTTCGAGCGGTTGGGGTGGGTCGTGCGGGTGATCGCCAACTTCGGTTGGGCGATCGTGAAGGTGCAGTCCTAGCGTTCGTCCCACCCGATAGGAAACACCCCACTGCAACGCGGGCAACGCAGGTTCGTCTCTTCCTGCTCCAATCGTGCCCGCGCACGGCAGCTCGGACACACGCCGTAGCGCGAGCCCCAGGCAACCGGCAGGTCCACGGCGTCGTACGGTCGCTGCACCACCGACCAGCGCTTCGGCCGGACGGGAACCACCTGAACCAGGGCCCGCGGCACGCTCACCGACCGTTGACCGACCTCGAGGATCGCCGCGTCCGGCGTGAGGCGCAGGACTTGATACCACGCCCCCCGCCGCACGCTGCAGTTGCTGTCGCTCCTCACTCGGCCCCACTGCGGGACTTCCGGCATGCGTCCAAGCTACGCGCGGGGTGCCAGCCCACTGGTGACTGGGATCACATCCCTGCGCGCCGCCTCAGGAGCCTTATTACCAGGCGCCCGCGGGGGACCGACGATGTCCGAGATGCGATGGGCCCGGGTTCGTACCGAGGCGACCTGCCAGCTGCGTCGCGGTGCGTGGTACCGCATCCTGCGACTCACGCCGCTGGAAGCGGTGCTCGATGTCAACTCCCAACCGCTCGGCGTCTCGCGCTCGCTGCTCCACATGCTGCCGGCCCACCCCGGCGTGTGGGCCGTCGTGCCGCGTCCGCGTAACGCGGGCGCTTTGCCGACCGCCTGGGGTCCACGCTACGCCGTCTGCCCGAGCTGTAGGGATCGGGCACGCCTCGCCTCGTCCGCCGCGACGATGCGCTGCACCAAGTGCGGCGGCGTGTTCGAGATCGGGTGGGGGGACGCCTACTTCGCCTAGGTGTCGCGTTTTCGCCCCCTAGTGCCGCAAAAACGCCCTACATGCGCGCCTTGGATGCAAGGATCTTATCGGTGTGGCATCCTCGTGGACCTTGGGCCTCGCGGGCGCAGCACTGTGGCTGGGTGCCTCCCCCGCGGCTGCGCAAAGGACAGGGCAGCACCCCACCCCGGAAACGGCGGCGAATACGGTTGCGGTGCACGTCGCCCCCCTGCTGCGACTCTCCGGCCGTGCACCAGAGGGTCAGCTCGCTCCAAGATGGCTCGTGCTGCAGCGCGAGGCGCTGGCGACGCACGAGCCCCGCCCCCTCCTGCGGATCACCCTCGTCGCTCGCTGAAGGGGCGGCGCAGGGGCTTCGCAGTTAGGTTCATGGGCACCATGAGCATGGGGGCGGCTCGGGCCTGGTGGTCCGACTGGTCTTCAAAACCAGCTGGGGCTCGTCTGAGCCTCGGTAGGTTCGATTCCTACACGCTCCCGCCACCCCGCTCCATTCCTTGACGACCGATCTGGGCGCGGCACCCCCTCTCGCCGTCGCCGGCGATACGCGCCCGCGCGCCGACCTCCAGGGCATGCTGCGCTCGCGGCTGCTCCAGGAGAGCGGGCTGGCGCTTCTCGTCCACCCCGTCCTCGTGGCCTTGGTGCTGCTCCTCACCTGGGAGGACATCCCGCACGCGGTGGCCCTTGGCTGGGGGATCGCCGTCGTGCTCGCGACTGTATTCCGCGGCGGCTGGCTGCGGACCGTGGAGCGGCGTCACCTCGCAGACGACGAAGTCCGCCTCGGCGTGCGCGTCACGGTTTGCCTGCTGGGCCTGTGCTGGGGTGTGGGCGCGGCGCTCGTGCTCCGGGAGGCGACCTTCACAGATGTGGCGTTGGTGCTGGTCGTCCTCGCCGGCATCATCGCGGGCTCGCTCACGACGCTCGGTGCCGACCCGCCGACGTTCTACGGCTTCCTGACGACCATCACCGTGCCGCTGTTCATCGGGCTGCTGGCCACGGGTCACGACCGCCTCCACCTGGTGACCGCGACGATCGTGGCGTTCTACGCGGGCGCACTCACGCTCGTGTTCCGGCGGACGCACGAGGCGCTGCTCGAGCAGCTCCGGATGACGGTGCTCCTCGCGTCGAGCGAGGAAGCGGCGAAGCGGGCGGAGGTCGTGATGCGGGATGCGCGTGATCTCGCCGAGCGCACCGCGCGGGCGCGCTCCGCGTTCCTGGCGAACATGAGTCACGAGATCCGCACGCCGATGAACGCCGTCCTCGGGTTCGTGGAGCTGGTCCTCGACACCGAGTTGTCCACCGAGCAGCGGCGCGCCCTCGAGCTCGTGCGCTCTTCGTCCGAGGCGCTGCTCACGATCTTGAACGACATCCTCGACTACTCGAAGATCGAGGCCGATCACCTCGAGCTCGAAACGATCTCGTTCGACCTGCCCAAGCTCGTGCACGCGACCGCGAGCTTGCTCGCGGTGCGGGCGCGCGAGAAGCACCTTGAGCTCCTCGCCGACGTGCCGGCCGATGTGCCGCACAACGTGCGGGGTGATCCGACGCGCGTGCGCCAGGTGCTGACCAACCTTGTGGGCAATGCGATCAAATTCACTGAGGAAGGCGAGGTCGTCCTCTCCGTCTCGGCAGCCGGGAGCGACGCTGGACGCGAACGCGTGCGGTTCGTCGTGCGCGACACGGGCATCGGCATCGCGCCCGAGCAGCGCGCGGCGATCTTTGACGAGTTCACCCAAGCCGACGCATCCATGACGCGCCGCTACGGGGGGACGGGCCTCGGGCTCGCCATCTCGCAGAAGCTGGCGCGTCTCCTGGGTGGCGAGCTCACGGTGACGAGCGAGGTCGGTCGCGGCAGCGAGTTCGCCTTCACGATCCCCTTTGAGGTGGAGCCGGCGGCCGCCGTGGCCGCGCCGCGGCGGGCATCGCTCGGCGGCCGTCGGGTCTTGGTCGTGGACGACAACCAGACGAATCGCCGCATCCTGCGCGACATGCTCGGCGCGGAAGGCATCGCTGTCGACGAGGCGGTGGACGCCGCGGCCGGCATGGACGCATTGCATGACGCGACCGCGAACGCTGCCGCATACGACCTGACGATTCTCGACGCACAGATGCCCGGCCAGGACGGGTTCGACTTCGCAGCCGCGGTGCGGGCCGACTCCAGGCTGGCGGTTACGCCGCTCCTCATGCTCACGTCGGCGGGCCAACGGGGCGACGCGGAGCGGTGCCGCCAGCTTGGTATCCAGGCCTATCTCACCAAGCCCATCTCCCGCGCCGACCTGATCGAGGCGCTGGGCGTCGTGCTCGCGGGGCCCGTGGCGGCGCACGCGCCCGACGTGATCACGCGCCACTCGATCGCGGAATCGCGCAAGTCGCTCCGCATCCTGCTCGCCGAAGACAACCTGGTCAACCAGCAGGTCGCCATTGCCATGCTCGTGAAGCGGGGACACCAGGTGGACGCCGTGGGCACCGGGCGCCAAGCCGTCGAGGCGGTGCAACGGGCCAGCTATGACGTCGTGCTCATGGACATCCAGATGCCGGAGCTGGACGGGTTCCAGGCCACGGCGGCGATCCGGGCCTTGCCGCAGGGCGGAGATCTTCCCATCGTCGCCCTGACGGCGCACGCGTTGAGCGGGGAGCGCGAGAACTGTTTGGAGCGCGGTATGACCGGGTATCTTGCGAAGCCGTTCAAGGGGCACGAGCTGTTCGCGTTGATCGAGGCGCCGCCCGACCCGACGCGTGTGATGCCGGCCGCCGCGCGCGCCGCCGCGCGGGTCCCGGTCGACCTCGATGCGTTCCGCACGATGCTGCGAGAGGCCGGAGCGGAGGAGGCGGTGGACTCGATCCTCGATACCTTCGAGCGCCAGGCGCCGGATCGCATCGCGGCGCTCGTGGCCGCGCTCGAGAGCCGGGAATCCGACGCGGTTGCGCGCGCGGCGCACGCGCTTCGTGGGGCGGCGGGGACGATCGGGGCGCACGCTCTCGCCGGCCTGCTGGAACGCGTCGAAGGCGCCGCCCGCGGCGGCGATGTGGCGCAGGCCAGCGACGATCTCGAATCCGTGAAGCAGGAGGCGGCCGCGGTGCTCTACCACTTGCGAACCCGAAGGGAGCCCGCTGCAGCCCGGCCCGGGGCGCCGCGATGAAGATCCTGCTCGTGGAGGACGAGGCCGCGTCGCGCGAGACGCTCCAGGCGATCCTCGTCGCGCAGGGACATGAGGTCGTGCCGGCGGAGAACGGGGTCGAGGCGTGGGGCTTGTGGCAGATCGAGCAGCATCGCATCGTCGTCGCCGACTGGCTCATGCCCGAGATGGACGGGCTCGAGCTGTGCCGAAAGATCCGCGCCCGCACGCGGGCGCCGTACACGTACTTCATCATGGAGACGATACGGAGCGGTCGCGGCAACTTCCTCGAGGCGATGGCCGCGGGCGTGGACGACTTCATCACGAAGCCGATCATCCCGGACGAACTCGTGGCACGCCTCAAGGCCGCCGAGCGGATCCTGGGACTGCACCACGAGCTGGTGACGCTCGAGGGGCTGCTGGCGATCTGCAGCTACTGCAAGCGCCTGCGCGACGAGCGAGGGGACTGGATCTCGCTCGAGCGCTACATGGAAGGACGCTCGACGGCGCAGTTCAGCCACGGCATTTGCCCCGATTGCTACGAGACCCGCGTCAAGCCGCTGCTCGACCGCTGAGCGTGCGTCACTCGCGACGCCTCGTGAAACCGTGTCTGGTGCGCGGCCGTAGAGCGGTCGAGGAGTTCCCCCAATGAACTTCAGAACCTTCTGGCTTGGCTGGCGGCGCGACATCGTGCGCTTCGTGGGTCTGTGCGCGGCGGCGCTCGCGCTGGCGGTCGTGATCAACCACGCTACCGCGCGGGCGCGTCAAGCGCGCCAGGACCTCGCGGGGGTGCTGCCGCGCGGCATCGGCGAGCTCGCCAGGGGACTGAGGGACGGGGAGGGGGGGGACGACGGGGATTCGACGGCCGCTCCGCACGTGGCGGGCGAGACGTGGAGCTATCGCGGGCGCGTGGTGCCAGGGAGCTGGGTGTGGGTGCGCGACCGCAGCGGATCGGTCACCGTCGAGCCCGCCGAAGGGGAATCGCTCGAGGTAACCGCGGTGCGCACCTTTGGATTCTCCGACCCGGGCTCGGTACGCATTGTCGCCGTGCCCTGGAGCGGCGGAATCACGATCTGCGCGCTCTGGGGACGCGGGACGAACCTGTGCGGCCCCGGCGACAAGTACAAACAGCGCTCCGTGTCTCACAACGACGTGCGCGTGCGCTTCCGCGTCCGGCTCCCGCGCGGTGTCGCCGTCGGCGCGACCACCGTGAGCGGTGGTGTCCGCATCGTTGGCGCCAGCGCGCCGGTGGTCGCGGGCACGGTGAACGGGGACGTGGACGCCGAAACGGCGCAGGGTCCGGTGAATGGCTACTCGGTGAACGGCAGTGTCCGCGCCGCCATGCGCGGCTTCGCCGACACCGGTGCGGTCAAGCTCGCCACGGTGAACGGGTCGGTGACGGCGGAGCTCCCGGCGCGGCTTGACGCCACGGTGAGCGCGAACGCCGTGAACGGCAGCATCGAGAGCGACTTCCCGCTCGACGTCAGCAACAAGTTCGTCGCGCACCATGCGTCCGGCACGCTCGGCGCCGGGGGCCGTCGCGTCGATCTCAACGTCGTCAACGGCTCCATCCGCTTGAAGAAGACCGGCCGGCATCCCTCCCGCTAGCAGTCAGCAGGCGGCACTATACTGTAGTCGTTGATCCACGCCCACCTGATCATCAATCCCGCGGCGGGCGCCGGCGCGGGCCGGCGGCTCGAGGACGCGGTTGTCCGGGCATTCCGGACGCAAGGGTGGTCCGTCGAGCTCGCCCGGACCGACGGGCCGGGGCACGGGGCCCGCCTGGCGGCGCGTGCGGCCGACGCGGGCGTGCAGCACATCGTCGCGGTCGGGGGCGACGGCACAGTCCACGATGTGGCGAATGGGATGTTGTTGCGGCGTTCGCGCGCCTGGCTGGGCGTGGTTCCGGTCGGTACGGGCAACGACTTCGCGAAGTTGGTCGGCGTGTACGGCCACAGTCCGGCGCGCGCCGTCGCGCGGCTCGTGGCCGCTCGAGCTCGGCGGTTCGACGTAGGGCGGGTGGGCGATGAATACTTCGTCAACAGCATGGGCGTGGGGTTCGGTCCCGAGGTCGTGCGGGTGCGCAACGGCATGCCTGACCTGACGGGCCTCCTGTCCTACGTGCTGCCCGTTCCCAAGGCGTTCCTGGGGTTTCGGCCGCCGCTGTGCGAGGTCTCCTCGGCCGAACACCACGAGCAGGGATACGTCATGATGGTCGAGGTCTGCAATGGGACGACGGCGGGGGGTGCGTACCGGTTCGCGCCGGGCGCGGACCCGAGGGACGGATACCTGGACGTCTGTATCGTGCGGCGGATCTCGTTGCTGCGGTTTCTCGCCGCCGTGCCGCGCGTCATGCGCGGCACCCATCTTCGTATGAAGGAGGTCAAGCTATTTCAGACCCGCGAGGTAGTGCTCCGCGCGGTGGAGGGCCCGCTGCTCCTACACCTGGACGGAGAGCTGCGTGCGCCCGCCGGCGATTCGTGCTGTGTCCGCGTGGAGCCGGGACGCCTGAACGTGCTGGTGGCGACGTGAACCGGGCGGTCGGAGCCACGGTGCTTGTCGCTGCTGCGTTGACCGCCTGTCCGCCTGACCGCCTGACCGCCCAGGTCCGCGACACGATGCCGGTCCCTGCGGCGGCGGCGACTTCGGACACGGCCAGGTTCATCAAGCCCGGCGCCGCGGCGTGGCGCTCGCTCTTGCTCCCGGGGTGGGGACAGGCCGCGAGCGGCCATCACGTGGCGGGAGCGCTGTTCACTACCTGGGAAGGTGTCACGATCATGATGACCCTGCGTGCCGTGCAGGAAGAGCACTACATGCGGGCGTCGGGCTCCGGCAGCCTCGCCTCCAAACGCCAACAGGTGCAGGACTGGCTGGTGCTCTGGATCTTCAATCACCTCTTCGCAGGCGCGGACGCCTTCGTGGCGGCGCACCTGCAGGACTTTCCGAAGGAGCTGAAGCTCGAGGCCGCGCCGCGTCGCATCGGGATCAGTCTGCCGCTGCCGTGAAGGTCCGCAGGTCGATCCGATCGCTCGTCACCACCGCATAGCGGTATCCGTCCAGCCAGGCCCCGGGGTTCACATAGACGCCCCCGTTGGCGAACTGTTGCAGCGCCGGTCGGTGCGTGTGGCCGAGGACGACGAGGTCGAGATCGGCGCGGCGGGCCAGCAGGTCCCGGGCGTACTGCGTCTGGGCCCGCGCCGCTCGATCCAGCACCGCGGCGTCGCGCGTACTGTCGGCGAGACGGCCCGACAGTTTGTCGGCGATCCAGAAGCCCAGGTCCGGGTGGAGCGAACGGAACAATCGGATCGTGAGAGGATGGCGCGTCACCCGGTGCATGACCTTCGCGGCCCAATGCTGCTCCGTGAGGCCGTCCCCGTGTGCCACGAACGTCCGGCGCCCCGCGACCGTGAGTTCCGCCTCGCCGGCGTGAAACGCGATGCCCAGGTCCTTCGTGAGAAACTCGCCACCCCACCGATCATGATTGCCCCCCACGAGGGTGACCGGAATGCCCTGGCGCCGGACGTCGTGCAAATGAGCGACCGTCGCGAAGTGGCGTCGCGGAATGACACGGGAGTACTCGAACCAGAAGTCGAACAGGTCACCGTTGATGAGGAGGGCATCCCCCAGAGTGGGGACGGCATCGAGGAACGCGTGGAACGCGGCTTCCACTGCGGGGGCGGCCTGACCCAGGTGGGCGTCGGCGACCACCACGACGCGGGAAGGCGGGGAAGGCACGGCCCCAAGCTAGTGTCGTATTTGACTTTTGAGAAGCGGGGCGGGATTTTGCCCCGGCGTGATCACCTCGACCACCCTGCGAGTCAACTATTCCGAGACGGACCAGATGGGCGTGGTCTATCACGCGAACTACCTCATCTGGTTCGATCGCGCGCGCACCGAGCTGATGCGCGGCACGGGGCTCACGTATCGGGAGCTGGAGCAGCAGGGAATCTACCTGGCCGTGTCCGACGTAAAGGTCCGCTTTCGCGCCCCCGCGCGCTACGACGATCTGGTCGAGGTTCGTTGCTGGGTGCGCGACGTGGCGTCGCGACGCGTCACCTTCGGCTACGCGGTCCTCCGCGCGGGGACGGAACACATGCTCGCGACTGCCGAAACAGCGCTCATCTCCCTGACCCATGAGCACACGCTCACGAGGATACCCGCGCATGTCGCCAACCTGCTCACGCCGATCGCGGATCCGGTGCGCCTGTAGGGCCGCGGCGCTCGTGGGGAGCGCCGTGGCCGGCGCGGCGCGCGGGCTCGCGGCGCAGCAGCCCGACCAGACGCAGGTCGGACAGCTCGCCGGTCTCCTCGCCGTCGCCGACACACGCGCGTTCGATCCCGCGCTCGTCGGCACCGCCTTGCGAGACCTGGACGCGAGGGTTCGCCGGCAGGCCGCGCTCACCGCTGGCCGCAGTGGGGATCCCGCGGCGGTCGATCTCCTGGTTTCCGCGCTCTCCGATTCGAGCCCGGACGTGCAGGCGGCGGCGGCGTTTGCGCTCGGCCTTCTCAAGGACCCGCAGGCTGTACAACCCCTCCTTTCACTCGTGCGGTCCGTCTCCGAGGCGGGCCAGGGCGCGTCGCAGGTCGAAGCCGCCACGGCGCTGGCGCGCATCGGCGGTGCCGAAGGTGCGGGAGCCGTGCGCGACGTGCTCGGCAACGGCGCCACGCCGGGCATCGCCACGTCCCCGGCACGGCGCGCCGCCCTGCTGGAGGCCTGGCGGCTCGCGGACCGAGCCCCCGTGAGCGTGCTCGTCGCCTACGCGGAGGATCCCGACCCGGCCGTGCGCTGGCGTGCCCTCTACTCCCTGGGCCGGACGCGCGCGCGCCTGGGGGCGCCGGCTCTCGTCAGCGGGTTGCAGGACCCCGATCCGCAGGTTCGTGCCGTTGCCGCGCGAGGCGTCTCGCGGGCCCTGCTCGACACGGCGCGCATCGCCTGGCGCGGCGTCGCCGACCGGCTTCGTCCGCTCCTCTCGGATACGGCGCCCGCGGTGCGCGTCAACGCGCTGCGGGCGCTCGCCTCGTTTCACGACAGCATCCTTGCGGAAGCGGTGATTCCGCTCGTGAACGACGCTTTCGTGAATATCGCCGTCCAGGCCGAGACGACGCTGGGCGTGCTGGGAGGTAGCGCCGGTGTTGCCGTCCTGGAAGGGCGGACGCAGAGCGCCGTCTTCGCGTTGCGGCGACAGGCCTTCATCGCCCTGGCGCAAGCCGATAGCGCCGCCGGGGTCCGCGCCGCGGCGGTCCTGGTCTCGGACGCGGATTGGCGCTGGCGCAGCGTGGCAGCCGAGGTGTTCGGGGCGGCACGGGATCGTGGCCGCCTCGAGGCGCAGCTGGGCGACCCCGATGGCCGCGTCGTCGCTCAGGCCCTCCAGGCGCTGGGCCCCGTCGTGCCTGAGCGGGACGTGTCCCTCGCCCCCCGTGCCCGGGCGCTGCTCGAACATCCCGATGCCGCCGTGCGAAGCGTTGCCGCCGACCTCCTGGCCCGCCACCCGGACGTGGCCGATGTCGACCGCCTGGTACGGGCCTACACGCGGGCGGCGGGCGACCCATTCGACGACGCGCGCCTCTCGGCGGTGACGGCGCTGGGAGCCATCGCCGGCGCCAGCGCGGACGGCCGCCTCCAGGTCGCCACACGCTTCGTCGCCGTCGTGCCGCGCCCCGACGACTACCTGGTGCGCCGCCTCGCGACCGACAAGCTCCCCGATGCGGCTCAGCAATGGGGACGCGGCGGGCCGATCGCCACCGGGCGTACCGACGCCGACTACCGCGAGGTCGTGCGGCGCTATCTCCTGCCCGCGCTCGCCGGCCAGCCTCTCCCGCGCGTGACGCTGGAGACGGATCGTGGGAGCCTCGTGGTGGAGCTGCTTGCCGATCAGGCGCCCCTGACGGTCGCCACCTTCCTCGGGCTGGTAGATCGGCGGTACTTTGATGGATCACGCTGGCATCGCGTCGTCCCGAATTTCGTCGTGCAGGACGGCGACCCCCGCGGCGACGGGTGGGGCGGCCCGGGATTCGTGCTGCGCGACGAGTTGAATCCCACCAGGTACGAGACGGGCACCGTGGGCATGGCGTTGTCTGGCCCTGACACCGGCGGGAGTCAGTTCTTCATCACCCACTCCCCGCAGCCGCATCTGGACGGCACGTACACCGTGTTCGGGCGGGTGGTGGCGGGGGTGACGGTGCTGGCGGGGATTGCCCAGGGCGACCGCATCCGGAGCATTCACCGGTGATGCTACGGCGCACGTGGATGGTGCTGTTCTGCCTCGCGGCCCTCTGTCTCCCCGGCGTCGCGGCGGCGCAGCTCGGGTCCTTCGGCCAGAACAAGATTCAGTATCGCGCCTTCGACTGGCACGTGCTGCGGGGCGAGCACGTGGATCTGTACTACTATCCCGAGGAGGAAGAGCTCGGGCGGGTCGCCCTCGCGTACGCGGAGGAGAGCTACGCAGTCCTCCAGCAGCGCTTCAACCACCATGTCTCGCATCGTGTCCCGCTCATCATCTACGCGTCGCACACCGACTTCGAGCAGACGAACGTCCTGCCGTTCGTGCCGCCGGAGGGACTGCTGGGCGTCACCGAGTTCCTGAAGCAGCGCGTCGCCCTCCCGTTCACGGGGAGCTACCACGACTTCCGCCACACGATCCGGCACGAGCTGGTGCACGTGTTCCAGCTGAGCCTCTCGGCCCAGACGCTCCAGCGTTATCCGCGGATCCGGCACGCGTCGTTCCCGCTGTGGTGGACCGAGGGACTGGCTGAGTTCTGGTCGGCGGGGGAGGACACGCGGGACCAGATGTTCCTGCGCGACATGACGGTCTCGGGGCGGTTGCCGTCGCTCGGCGACCTCATGGACGCGTACGGCGCGATCGTGTACCCTCTGGGCTCGAGCATCCACCGCTTCCTCGCGCAGACCTACGGCGACTGGCGGATCGGCGCGATGTACCAGGACCTGTGGAAGTATCCCACCTTCGAAGCAGAAGTCCTGGCCGTGTACGGCCGGCCGCTCGTGCAGCTCTCGGACGAGTGGCAGTTCTGGATGCGGCACCGCTTCTATCCGGCGGTGGCCACCGGGGAGCCGCTCGCGATCAAGGCCCGCCTCCTCACCAAGCTCGCCATCAAGCCTGCCGCGTACCGCACACCCGGGGACTCGGGCGCGGCGATCTTGTATTTCTCGCCGTCGAGCGGGTACACGGACATCTATTCTCGCCCGCTCAGGGGCGGTCGCTCCCGCGTCGTGGTGAAGGGGGAGCGCACCGCCCAGTTTGAATCGTTCCACTTCTTCGAATCGCGTCTCGACGTCTCGCCCGCGGGCGTCGTGGTGTTCAGCAGCAAGTATCTGGACCGGGACGCGCTGTTCTTCTGGAGTCTCGCGCAGCGCAGAGTGGTGGGGCGCTACGCGTTTCCGCAGCTCGTCTCCATCCTCTCGCCCGCCTGGGCCCCCGACAGTCGCAGCGTGGTGTTCTCGGGGCTCGCCCTGTCGGGCTATTCGGATCTTTACCGGCTCTGGCTCGCCGATGGCCGGCTGGAGCGCTTGACGTCCGACCGGTACCAGGACGTCGACCCGACGTTCAGTCCGGACGGCAAGGGTATCGTGTATTCCTCCGACCGAACCGCGTTCGGGTCGGGAGGAGCCCGCAATCTGTTTCTGCTGGACCTCGCGAGCGGTACCAGCTCCTACCTCACGTACGGCAACTGGCACGACGACCAGCCGCGCTGGTCGCCCACTACTGGGCGGATCTACTTCTCCTCGGACCGCGACGGTCTGCTGCAGCTCTACTCGATCGACTCCACTGGCCGCGGTCGGCGCGAGACCAACACCCTGAATGGCGCGTTCGACCCCCAATGGGTGGAGGGGGAGCACGAGATCGTGTTCGGCGGCTTCGCCGATTTGAGCTTCAATATCTACGCCGCGCCCGCCGCATCCCCCACGGATTCGGAGCTGTCGCCCGTCGCGCTCGCGCCCGACCGCGCGCCCGCGAGCTGGACCTGGACCGAGCTCGCGAACCCCCAGTACGCGCGCGCGGACGCCTCGCCCTATGGGCAGAAATACACGCTCGACTTCGCCGCCGGGGACGCCTTCGTCGCGCCGGGCCTCGGCTCCGCCCAGGGCGCGGTCTTCCTGTTCAGCGACATGCTCGGCGACCACGAGGTGTTCTTGACGCTGTCGTCGTTTCAGGGGCAGGGACTCGGCAACCTCCTCGACAATGTCAACGGATCGGTCTTCTACCTGAACCAGGCGCATCGCGTCAACTGGGGCGTCGGGGCATTTCGGCTGCGGGGCTTCTTCTTCGAAGGCGACCTGAGCACCGTCTTTCAGGAGACGTCGGCCGGCGTCCTGGCCCAGCTCCGCTACCCGCTGTCGCGGTTTCGGCGCATCGAGGCGGTGTACAGCGTCGAGCACTCCGACCGCTTCGATTTCGCGCGCGCCGAGGGCTTCAACGCCGGGTTGACCGACATCCATCGGGTTGGCTGGCTCGCCTCCAACTATCTGAGCTACATCAAGGACAACACCCTCTGGCTCGCGACCGGCCCGATCGACGGCGAGCGCCTCAACTTCACCGGCGGCCTCGCGAACGACATCAGTCACGGCCGCTTCGACACGTGGGTGGTCGCGGGCGATTGGCGACGCTATTTCCGCACGTCGCTCCGCAGCGCCGTCGCTCTGCGAGGGCTCGGCTACTATGCCGGGGGCGATCGGTCCCGGCCGATCAATATCGGCGGCCCGTGGGCGCTGCGGGGTTACCCGATCTACGGCTACGTGGCCGGCACTCGCGCGTGGCTCGTCAACACGGAATGGCGCTTCCCGATCACCGAGTTCCTGTCGATCGGGTTCCCCTTCGGCGTGGCGCGGTTTCCCGGCGTCCAGGGGGCGCTGTTCGCCGATCTCGGCCGCGCCTGGAGCGCCACCAGTGAGAAGCGCGGCACGCTGGGGAGCGGGGGTCTGGGTCTCCGCATGCCGGTGGGGCCGCCGTTAGTGCTGCGACTGGACTTGGGCTACCGGTTCCACTCCGGGGCGCTCACCGGCTACGCGCTGCCGTCGCAGGGCAGCGGGAGCAAATTCGTGGATTTTTTCTTCGGGTTTAACTATTGAGCCGGCAACAGTTTCCGCTTGACCGCCTCAAGGCGCTTTCCTACATTCTCGCCTGTGCGCTCCTGGCGGGTTGCCCGCCCCAGGTGGCGCCGCTCGTTGCCCTGGCGCTTGGCCCCGGGGATCGCTCGCAGGCGCTCCTATGGACGCGGCGCACGCTCCCAGGGCGTGATACGGCGATCCGGTTCCGCTTCCGCTACGGGGACCGGCGTCGGCGCTGGGGCGGGCGCGGCACGGCCCGCGTGGCGCCGCCCGACTCGCTGCGCTTCGATTATGTCGGACCGCTCGGCCTGGGCGCCGGGGCGGCGGTGGTGGTGGGTGACTCCGCCGTGTGGGCGGATCCCGAAGAGAACTTCCGCGCGCTCGTGCCCGCGGTGCGCATGCTCTGGGCCGGGCTTGGCGTGGTGCGGCCGCCGCAGCCCGGGGCAAGCATCGCGAGCGGCGAGTTCCCCCCGCGGACGATCTGGCGATTCGTCGAGGGATCCGACACGCTCGACTACGTCGCCACCGACGGCACGCCGCGCACGCTCGAGGCCGAGTGGCGGCGCGAGGGCAAGGTGCTGGCGCGCAGTCGCACGGAGCTCGCCGGCGGCGCGCAGCCCAGCAAGGCCCGCATCGACTTTCCGGAGGCTGCGGCCCGCTTTGAACTCACGGTGGTGGGAGTGGACACGACGGTCGTCTTCGCGCCGTCGCTGTGGCGCAGTCGGCATTAGCGGCGTCCTGTTGGTTCTCGCCGGGTGCCCGTATGGGTTCGCCGGCGGTGGGCTCCCGGACATCAAGACCGTGGCTATCCTCCCGTTCGACAACCAGACGCCGGAGCCGGTCCTGACCAAGGAAGTGAACGACGCCATCACCGAGGCGATCCAGGGGCGTCTCGGCCTGCGGCCCGCCGCGGAGGCGCGCGCGGACGCGGTCGTCCGCGGGCGCGTGCTGCGCTACGATTCCGACGTGCCGATCGCCTTCCAGCCGGGCTTGGGACGCGCCGATGTCACCAAGCGCCAGGTCCAGCTCACGGTCGATGTGGAGATCGTGGACCAGCGCAGCGGGAAGGCGTTGTGGCAGCGCCAGGGCCTCAGCGTCGTCGGCGAGTATACACCGCCGCAGGTTGCTGATGGCCGCAAGATCGCCCTCCAGAAGCTCGTCAACGAGATCGTCGACGGAGCGCAGTCCCAGTGGTGACCCGGGGAACGAGCTCCATCGGGTGCCTCCTGTCACTCCTGATCTTCGTCGCGCTGCTGTATTATGGCGTGAACATCGGGGAGGTGTTCTTCCGCTATTACCGGCTGCTCGACGATATGGACTCCCAGGCCCGGATCGCGTCCGCGCTCGATAACGGGACCATTCAGCGGCGCATCGCCTCGACCGTGCAGGACCTGGGACTCCCCGACTCGGCGGCGCGCGTCGTCGTGCGGCGCATTACGTCGCCGCGGCAGATCACGATCGAGACCGCGTACAGCGAAACGGTCGCCCTCCCCTTTTTCACTCACACCTTCGCGTTCCATCCGACGGCGACCCAACCACTCTAGTGGTCCTCGCCGTCCGCCTCTTCACTGTCCTTGCCGTCATGCTCGTGGCGGGGAAGTTCTCAGGAGAGCTGTGCCAGCGCCTCCGGCAGCCTCCGGTGCTCGGCGAGCTGATCGTCGGCATCCTGCTCGGCGGCAGCGTGTTCGGCGTCATTCCGACGGCGCCTGCCGATCCTCTCACCCCGGTGCTGCAGCTCCTCGCCGCCGTTGGCGTGGTCGTGCTGTTGTTCGAAGTGGGCCTCGCGGCCGAGCTGAAGACCCTGATGCGAGTGGGACCCGCCGCCGCCGGGGTCGCCGTCGTCGGTGTGGTTGTGTCGTTCCTCCTCGGCGTGCTCTACTGGCTCTCGCCGCTGCACCGGGCGGAGTCCTCCCTCGCCGGTCTTACCGTCACGGCGGCATTCGTCGGCGCGACGCTCACGGCAACCTCGGTCGGGATCACCGCGCGCGTGCTCGCCGATCTCGGCTGCACGCAGACGGTCGAGGCGCGCCTGATCCTCGGGGCGGCAATCATCGACGACGTGCTCGGATTGGTCATCCTCGGCGTCCTCTCCGGACTCGCGGGCGGCCGCGCTCCCACCGTGTTTGGCATCGTGCGTGTTCTCGTAGTGGGCGTGGGGTTTCTCGTCGGGGCCATCGCCGTGGGTCTCGTCCTCGCGCCCCGCATCTTCACGCTGATCGAGCGGATGCGGGTGCGCGGCGTGCTGCTGGTGTCGGCATTCGGCTTCCTGCTGCTCCTGGCGGCGCTCGCCGACCGGGCGGGCTCGGCCCTCATCATCGGGGCGTTCGCCGCCGGCCTCATCCTCTCCGGCACCAACCAGGCGCCCACCATCGAGCAGCAGATGCAGCCGGTGGCCGACATCTTTGTCCCGATCTTCTTCCTCTCCATGGGGGCGGCCGTCGATCTCCGCGTCCTGAATCCGCTCGAGCCCAAGAACGCCGGGGTGCTGGCCGTGGGTGGCGCGCTGCTCGTGATAGCGCTCCTGGGCAAGCTCGCCGCGGGGTGGGCGGTTCCGTGGCGGCCCTTCAACCGTTGGGCCGTGGGAATCGGCATGGCGCCGCGGGGTGAAGTGGGGCTCATCTTCGCGAACGTCGGGCTCGGTGCCGGGGTGCTGTCGAGCGAGCTGTTCAGCGCGATCCTGCTCATGGTCATCGGCACGACCTTGATCACGCCGCCGCTCCTCACCTGGGCGTTCGGTCGCTGGGGCGGGACGATGAGCGCGGGATCGTCATGAACACGAGCGCCAAGATCCGCACGGCCGTCGAGGCGGCCGCGTGGCGCGCCACGCAGTCCGGTCCCGTGGTGTTCACGAACGGGGTCTTCGACCTGCTGCACGTGGGCCACGTCGCCCTGCTCGAGGCGGCGCGTGCCGAGGGGAGTGCCCTCGTGGTCGGCGTGAACAGCGATGCCTCGGTCCAGCGCCTTGCGAAGGCGGCGGGTCGGCCGCTCGTCCCGGCGGATGAGCGCGCGCGGCTCGTGGCTGCGCTCGCTTGCGTGGACGCCGTCGTCCTGTTTGACGACGCGACGCCGCTCGCCCTCGTTCAGCGGTTGCGCCCGGACGTGCTCGTGAAGGGAGCCGACTACGCCCGCGAGCAGATCGTGGGCGCTCGCGAAATCGAAAGCTGGGGGGGCCGCGTCGTGCGCGTCCCTCTCGTGCCGGGCCACTCGACGACCGCGCTGCTCGCGCGTCTCCGCAACGCGGACCCGCATCCATGAAGGTGCTCATCGCCACGCGCAACGCCGGCAAGGTCCGCGAAATCCGGGATCTCTTCGCCGGCCTTCCCTTCGACGTCGCGTTTCCCGCCGATCGGTTCCTCGGGGCCCTGCCCGAGGAAGCCGACGTCGAGCGCGGCACGAGTTTCGTGGAGAACGCGGTGGCCAAGGCACGCTATTTCGCCAAGCGGGGCGGGCTCCCCACGATCGCGGAGGACTCAGGCTTGGAAGTGGACGCCCTGGGAGGGCAGCCCGGGCCCCATTCGGCGCGATTCGCGGCCCTGTACGGAAGCCGAGGCGTGGGGAACGAGGACGCGGGGGCCGTGGTGGCCAACAACGCGCTGCTGCTCGAGCGATTGGCCGCCGTTCCCGACGAGCGCCGCACGGCGCGGTACCGCTGTGTCGTCGCGTACCTCGAGACCGCCGGCGCAGCGCCGCAGCTCGTCGAGGCGACGTGCGACGGCCGGATTCTCACGACGCCGCGCGGCAGCGGAGGGTTCGGCTACGACCCCTTGTTCTGGTCCACCGACCTCGGAATGACGTTTGCCGAGGCTTCCCTCGCGGCGAAGCAGCGCGTGTCACACCGCGGGCGGGCGTTTCGGGCGTTGATCGAGGTGCTGGTGCGACGTTCCACGTAGCGTCTCGGGCTCGTCGCTGCGCTATGGTGCGTGCGGCGTGACCACCGAGGTCGATGCGACGATCTGTGTCCGCGGCATGTAATGCTTCCAATCGGCGGCCAGTCCCGTGTCCCGGAGCTCGAGCCGCAGGCGGATCAGCTCTCCATTCGTGTCCCGACTGTACCATGTGAAGACGACGGTCTCGATCCAGGCGCCCGGCTCCTGGATGGGGCGGAGATTCAGGAGCACCTGCCGTTTGTCCGCGCCGCGCCGCCACACACGACAGGCGGTGCCGGTGCTGCTTGCGGCGATGATGTACGTGAGCGTCACCTCTGGCGTGGTCTCGACGCGGTACACCTTCAGCCATCGCGTGCTGGAATCCATGCCGACCCGTATGCGCGCTTCCTCCTTCGAGTCGTGGATCGCGCCCAACGGGATGTGGATCGGGTCGGCCCGCTGCGTCTTGTCCTTTTGTGCACCGAGCGTCGTCGTGGTGACCGCCGCAGCCGCGGCCGCAAGCGCCCAGGTCCGAAGAGCCGCCGGCTTCGGAGCGGACACTGCAGCGCCCGTGAGCGAATGTGCGGTCTTGCCGCGCCTCATGACTGACTCCCCCAGAGTTGATGAGTCCGTGACACTACTCATGCCGTTCGGGGCGCACCAAGGTGTTAGCTTCTAGGCCATCGGGGCGTAGCGCAGTCCGGTAGCGCGTCTGGTTTGGGACCAGAAGGTCCCGGGTTCAAATCCCGGCGCCCCGACTGCGCAGCTCTCGCTCCCGCAGCTAAGGCGTCTCTCCAGGCGGCTTCTTCTCCGCACCGTCGCGCTCCGTGCTGTCCCGCTTTGCCTTGGGCTCGGGTCGACGGCGCCCTCCTTCTCGCTTCTCTTTCTCCGCGGGAGCGGGCGCCGGCCGCTCCGTCGGCGCTGGCGTCGGCTGCGCCGACGGTGGTGACGCCGCAGGAGGCTGCGCGGGTGCGGGCCGCTCCACCGGCGGCCGCCCCGACGGTTCGCTCGGCTGCGCAGCGGGGGGCGGGGCCGGGACGGGTTGCTGCGGGGCCGGCTGGACAGCAGGCGCCGGCGCAGGCCGCTCCGTCGGTGGCCCGCGTCGCTCCTGCGGCTGCCCCCGCCGTTCGCCCGGGCGCTCACGCTCGTCCGTGGGCGGCGCGGCAGGTGGCTGCGCGGGAGCAGGTTGCGGTGGGGCGGGCTGCGCGGCGGGCGGCGGTGCCGGGCGCTCTATGGGCGGCCCACGTCTCTCCGGTGGCTGCCCGCGCCGCTCCCCCGGGCGCTCACGTTCGTCGCTGGGTCGGACCGGCTGCACCGGCGGCTCACTTCGCCCGCGGCCGCGGTGTTCCTCGACAGGCGGAGCCGGCTGCGGCTCGGGGAGTCCGGGTCGCACCGGCCGCAGCCGGCGACCGCGCTCCGCAGCGCCGGCGTCCGAGGGGACCGGCGTCGCGGGGCGCACGGGATCGGCGCGCCGAGAGGTCGTCCGGGCGCGTAGCGCCCCGAGCGTCGCGTCGTCCAGCGGACGCCCGGGATGGTCCCGAAGCGGCTTCTCACGGACATCGAACGGGAGTGGAGGCGGGGCGGGGGTGTTGCGCACCACGACGGTCCGCCGCCCGGTCTCCTCCGGTGGCTGCCGGACGGGAGTGGGCCGCAGCCGGCCGAAGATGCTCTCCCGGGTCGGCGCGACGGGCGCGGTCGCGCCGACGACCGGCGCGGTCGTCAGGCGCTGCCGCGGTACGACCACTACATTGCGGTCCACCGGCCGCCCGCCCACGAACGTCTCGCGCCCCACCACGGTCACGCCTCCCGACACATCGCGATTCCGGTAGCGGACGCGGGTCATGTCGATGTTCGTGATGTTGATGTTGGTGACGTTGACGTTGGTAACGTTGACGCGGCGCACGTAGCTGTCGCTCACGTGGTACGCCGGCACATACACTTCTCCCGGTGCGAGCGGGAACCAGCCGATGCCGCCGCCGCCGCCCCCCAGCCTGATGAACAGGCTCGAGCCTGTGCGAGCCCCGCCCACGAACACGACGAGCGCCGGGGCGTACACGGGTCGGGCTGTTGCCATGCGACCCGGGACCCAGGCCCAGGCTCGGTTCCAGTACACCCAACGCCCGTAGTGAAACGGCGCGAAACCCCACGGAGCGTCGTCGATCCACGTCCAGCCCCACGGGTCCACCCAGGACCAGTGGCCGTAGCGGTACGGGGCCCAGCCCGCGGCGGCTTGCCGCGGCGCCCACACGGGTCCGTACGTGGGGGTCACATGCCACGTGCCGTAGTCGTCCAGGTCCTCGTACCCGGGCATCTCGCGAGACACGTAAGACGTGGAGCGGGCGTCGTCGGCGCGACGGTCCCGGCTGGCGCACCAGTTCTCCCATTCGTCCGGCCCGAGCGGGTCGTGCACGTCGTAGGTGGGCCAGTCGGTGCCGACGAGCGTCGCGGCCTGATCCGATCGGACGGCGAACGCCGACCCCGCGGCGGTGACCTCAGCCTGGCCCCGGCGCACCGTGACGATCGTGGTGTCGCCGGTCGGGTCCACGTCCACGACATACGTGCCGGACCGGAGCAGAGAGATCGCGCCGTTCGGCGTGTCGATCTCAAAGCTGTCGTCCTCCTCGAGATTGCGGAGCCGCACCTGCAGGGACCCTTGTGACAGGCGGACTTGGACGGCGGCGTCGTCCAGCGTGAGGAACCCGAAGGCCGTGAAGCGGGCCAGCCGGATGGCGGTGGAGCCGAGGGTGACTTCGGCCCGGCCGTCGTCATCGGTCCAGAGATTGTCGCCCGTGCTGAGGGGGTAGTTGAGGGTCGCGTCCGCCCAATCGTCCTCTCCGCCGGGGCGGAGCGAGACCGCGCCGGCCGCATAGCTCAGGCGGCCCACACGCGTCGGCGGATCCCCGAGTCCCGCCCCTGGGGGGCTGGGAGGCAGGATGGCCAGCACGAGTGCTGGGGTCAGAAGGCGTGCGATCCTCATGGCGGTCTCCTGGGACGTTGAGCGGGCAGCGTTTCCGCTTGCAAGCTAGCGACAACGGGCGGCGGGGGCTATGCGTGTAGGGCTCATGCCCTGCCTTTCGCAACTCGAGCGCCGCGGCATCTGGATCGGCTGTCTCGCCATCCTCGCCAGCTCCGTGGTCCTCATCCTCTGGTACTGGCCCGGCTCGCTGCCGCAGGACAACGCCAGCGGCGTCTGGACCGCGCTGGCTCAGGACCTGGCCCGTGGCATCTTCTACCGTCCGACCGCCGACGTGTTCGGGTTCGGTGGCACGCGCTACATGCCGCTCT